>Ga0209542_10009965_pt1 | contig 17286 bp, 22 predicted proteins | sample RifCSPhighO2_01_FD_184028 | JGI IMG/M metagenome (GOLD analysis project Ga0209542, IMG submission 184028) | Soil microbial communities from Rifle, Colorado - Rifle CSP2_plank highO2_0.1 (SPAdes) (version 2) | ecosystem: Environmental > Terrestrial > Deep subsurface > Rock core/Sediment ...
ACAACTAGAGTCCAGAATGTTATGGTGCATCCTGATTTTAGAAAAAGGGGAATTTTTTTTCAGACACTAAAGAACTTAACAGAATATCTTAAATCAAAAGGAGAAGACTTCATCATTACTTTCCCTAATGATAATTCTTTTCCAGCCTTTATGAAATTAGATTACCATCATTTATTTGAAATGTTTACTTACAATCTGTCCGTTGATTCTTTAGAAAAAAATATAGATAAAGAACTAAGATTTGATATTAACGAAAAACCAGAATTTAACCAAGAAGATAGGGATTTTATGTTATCGCAATTAAAGCAATTTAAGATTTTCAACAACCGTGGTTTAGATTATTTAAACTGGAGATATAATAAAGATTCAACAAAAACATATTCTCTTACTAGGGTATTTAGAGGGGAAAAACAAATTGGTTTAGTTGTATCAACACCTTATTTTAAAAATAAGAATGTGGATTTGGCAGAATTTTTAGTTGAAAATAATAAAAATACAATTGAATCAACCTTAAACTCAATATCTAAAATATATCAAGAAGATAACCTAAAATCATTTAAAATCTGGTCAGAAGAGCATTATCCAACCCACCAGATATTAATTAACTTAGGATTTAAAAAAACAAGACAAACGCACGTAGTTTGCAAGTCTTTATCTGAAAGAATTTCACAACACCGCAATAAAGCAGATTCTTATTATTTATCTATGGGGGATTCAGATGTCTACTAGCGAAAAGAAAAGAAGCATACTTGGGGTAATTGCGCATGCAGATGATCTTGAATTAATGGCAGGAGGTGCAGTTGCCAAATGGGCTAAATAGGAATTAATCCATTAAAGTCAGTTACTAATATGCTCTTTCCATTTAAATAAGAGAAAGTCATAATTCTCCTAACCTTACCAAATGAGAATCTTTACTGTAATAAGTTTCATAAAATTTTTTAAACCAAGCAACAGTGATTTTTAATCCTTCGTCAAAAGAGGTTTTTGGTTCCCATCCAAGTATCCTTTTTGCTTTAGAGCTATCGCAATACATCTTCCAGATTTCTGTAGGCCTGTATTTTAAACTTCCAATCTTTAATTTAGATTTAGAACCAGTAAGTTCATGTATTTTTTTTGCCAGGTCTGCAATGTTTATATCATCTCCAGAACCAAGATTTATTATCTCTCCAATAGCTTCTTCCTTTTCAGCAGCTAATAATAATCCATCTATGATGTTTATTACAAAATTAAATTCCCTTGTTTGCTTGCCTTCTGTAGTCTCTATCGGTTCTCCTTTTAAGCCTTTTATAATTAATTCTGGGATAACTGCTCTTTGGCTTTGATATGGACCGAAATTATTAAAAGACCTAACAATAGTTATAGGCATCTTTTTCATATGCATTTTCATCCTGCAGTATAATTCTCCAGAATACTTCCCTATTCCATATGGAGATAAAGGTCTTGGATTAAAGTCCTCTTTAAAAGGAACTTCTTCTTGATAACCATATATCTCTGAGCTGGACATATAGACGAATCTCTTAAAATTTGTAGATTCCAGAAGATTTGCAGTTCCTTTGCCATTAACATCAAAAGACTCATTGATATGGATAAAACTGCTTCCAACATGATTATACGCAGCCAGGTGGAAAACAACGTCAAAATCATACTCTTTTAATTGTTTTAAAGAATCTAAGTTTCTAATATCGCCCTCAATAATCTTTAATTTGTCCCAGACATCACTTATCCTAACATTATTTGTAATATCATCATATAAAACTAGAATAGTAACATCCGCTCCTTCTTTTACCAGTCTTCTAGTTAGGTGACTGCCTATAAATCCACTGGCTCCGGTTACAAGTATCTTTTTATTTTCCCAGTCCATTTTTCTCAGGTAGGTTATAATAATCTATAATATTTTCTTCAGCATCTAACATCTGCGCCCTCGTATTAAAGGTTAATTCTTTTCCTTTATGGAGGTAAGCATGTAACAAACCCAAATCCATTAACTTCTTAAAAAAAAGTATTACTCCTGAACCATCTTTTTTATCTAGTAATTCTTTACCCATATAATCAAAAACTTTTTTGTTTAAAACCATAGTCCCAATATAATACGTAAACATGGGCTTTTCTTCAAATTTTCTGACTTTATTTTTTTGGATATCCAACAACCCAAAAGGATTTTCAATCTCTCTAGAAACTATTGTTGCTTGACTTTTATTGTTTTCATGAAATTTTAACAAATCTTGGAAATTAATGTTATTTATTGTGTCCCCATAAGTAATTATTATATCCCTATCAAACTTATCTTTTAAATCATAAATCCTCTTAAGCATACCAGCATCTTCACCGCTCTTAGAATAACTAATATTGTAAGGCTTATCTTCTACACTATTAAAGTATTCCTCAATAATCTCTCCCTTATACCCAATACATAATATGAAGTCTTTAAGACCTTGTTTTGAATAAAGATCTAAGGAATGTTGAACTATAGGCTTGTCTCTAAGCAAAACCAAAGCCTTTGGAATAAGACTTGTTAAAGGCTTCAATCTAACACCTTTTCCACCACAAAGTACACCAACTTTTATTTCTTCTAATTTCATTCTAACTCCTTGTAAATTTGATATACCTTCAACATATTCCTGTCAAAGTCCCCCTTATTTTGAACCATAGCCTTATTGATTTTATAAAACTTACCCTTTAGTCTAATATTGGATAAAGCTTTAGATATCTTAAGATTTATAGCCTCTTGATTGTCTACATTAACTAAAAACCCGTTGTAGCCATCTTTTATCCACTCTTGATTTGTAGGAATATCACTTACTACAGGAATTAGACCACAAGCCATAGACTCAAAAAGTGAGATAGACCCTCCTTCTGTAGGTGGGATCATTATCATTATATCTGCCATTTTAAGGTAAGAAGGGACCATTCTTGTATTTTCATAGCCAGCAAATCTTACATATTTGCTAATCTTTAACTTTTTTACTAAACTCCTCATCTTTTTTTCATAAGATTTATCAGCCGATCCCCACATAAATACAAGGATAACATCTGGATATCTTTTAATTATATAAGGAATAGATTTAATGATTTTATCCATGTTAAAATAAGAATCCAGCCTACGGTAACTTAAGATAATCTTCTGGCCCTTTATGTTTAATCTCTTCTTTAACTTCCTAATTTCTCTGCTGTAGTCTTTTTTAAAAGGTTTAAGATCAGCCCCCCAAGGAATAAGGCGTATTTTTTCCGCATTAACAAATTGTGATATAGAGTATTTAAGATACTTAGTGTGCACATGAACAATATCCGCTGATCTTAAAGCATATTTAACAAGAAGTTTAATAATAAACGATCTTTTAGGAGCTACAAAAACATCAGAACCCAATACAGATAAAACCAAAGGCCTTGCTTTTGCAAAAGCTGCAAGAACACCATAATGGGAAACAAAATGAGCGTGGACTACATCTGGTCTTTCTTTTCTAAGAATTCTTTTTAGTTGTTTAATAGCATTAAATGAATAGCATACCCTATAATTAGATCCTTTAGGAAAAAAGGGATTATTACCTTTCAAAATATACTGCTTCACCTTGATCTTTTTATCTGGTTTAGCTGTTACAAGAAAAACATCGTTAGTCTTACTAAGAAAATCAATCCATCTTTGAGTATGTATGGATGTCCCATCACCTATAAAGCAGATCTTCATTTTAACACCTTAGGACTCTTTTTTGAAAGCTCCCCAAATAAAATATAAGCCTCTCCGTTAATAATTTTATAATATTTATATAGAACAATAATATTTAAATACTCTTCTAAAACTAACGATAAAGTTATATCCTTTAATACAATTTTGGAGGGGTCTTATGCAGGGAAAGAGAGATATGAAAAAACTATTTAAGAAAGAAGAGTTGAAACTCCATGATTTTTCTCAAGGTAAAAATTTAATAAGAAGCATAGAAGGTATGGATAGATTAAATAAATTGTTCAGTAGGGATATTATAAAAAAATGGTGGGATGCGCAAAAAGTATGTTTAACCTGGACAAGAGATAAAAAGATTTTTCCAGAGGATTATGTTGGAAGTAGCAAATTAGCATATGATGCTTACTTTCAAAAAAGAGGACCATTAAAAGGAAAGCTTGTTGATGTTGGGGGCGGATGGGGCTTGTTTAGGCAATGGTGGAAACATGGCAAGTCAGCTTTTTATATTGTCCATGATCCAGGCATTGAGAGATTCTTACGCGGGCCACATAAATTGCATTATAAACATTATAAAAAAGCATTTAGTCTTCCAATGAGTTTTGTTGAGGGTTATGGAGAAAAATTGCCATATAAAGACAATATTTTTGACACATGGATTAATATGGCCGCTTTAGACCATTGCATTGATACACAGATGGTTATGAAAGAAGCCTACAGAGTATTGAAGCCAAAAGGAACTGTGATTGTTATACAAAGAATCCATAAACACCAAGCAGAGCATAAAAAATTATATCTTCTTAAGCGCTTATTAAAACATCTTCCCCATCCTAGACGTTTATTATATATAATCTATAACCGTTTAGTCTACAAGGATGAGCACCTGCATCATTTTGAAAAGGGAGATATGGTAGACTTGCTAAAAAGAGCAGGCTTCTCTAATATTACAACAACAGAGATTCCTTACATGGAGAACAATTTCGCATTTGAAGGGAGAAAATAAAGATTTACTTAAAAACTAATTTTCCATCTTTATATTTTTTCTTTATTAAATCCAAAATCGCTGTTTTTAAAATTCCAAATTGGTAGAAACTTAAATCTCTAATATTGAATATTTTTTTAAAGGCCGGATAAGAGGCGTAGTCCCCTACTAATCCTTCTTTTAGATTATCTAATTTTTGGCTATATTTCATAAGAGAATTAGGGAAGGTGATTATTTAAAAATAATTAAATATAATATTATTATATTATTTCAACAATTTCACCAATATTTTTCTTTAAAGAATAAGACCTTGGAGGTCTATGCGAAACATCACGCTTTATCCCTTCTTCTTTTAGGATATTCAAAGATAGAATTTTCTTGGCAAAATTTCTTTTATCAAATTTTTTACCAAAAACAATCTCATAAATTTTCTGAATCTGGCTGATTGTAAATTTTTTTGGAAGTAGTGAGAAGGCAACAGCAGTATATTCAAATTTCCATTTAAGCCTCTTCAATGAATAATCAAGAATTTTATTATGGTCAAAAGCAAGTTTAGGTATTTTTTCAACATGAAACAGCTGTGCTTCAGAAACATCTGTAGTAGCCTTAAGTTTTAAATTATCCAAATTAGTTAACGCCATATAAGCGACGGTTATAACTCTTCCTCTAGGGTCTCTTTTAGGATTTCCAAAGCTGTATAACTGCTCTAAATAAACATCTTTAACTCCTGTTTCTTCTTCAAGTTCACGTTTGGCAGAATCTTCTAATGATTCATTAATTCTTACGAAACCTCCTGGCAAAGCCCAAACATTCTTGAAAGGCTCAATATCTCTTTTAACAAGAAGAACTTTTAGAGCATTGTCCTTAATCGTAAAAATCACTATATCTGTAGTAACAGACGGCTTCTCAAATTTATGAATATTCTGCTCTTTCATAAGAATTATTCTCCCCTAGAAACAGACAAAACAATATTCCTTAGTCTATCATATTCTGAATGAATTTTCTTATCAGCGATAGTCTCCCATTCATCCTTGTTATTTTCTTTGAGCAAATCTTTTGTCTTTGTCGCACTTATTGGTAATTCTTCTCTTTGAATCTTTGCTAATTTAATTTTGTACTTTGCGTAAAGCCATTCTGTCTTAGCTTCACTACCGCTATAAACTACATCAGGAATATCATTTACGTAATACTTGCAGAAACTTATTATCCAATCTCCCCACTTTTCATAATCTTTCTTTGTTTTTGGTACTTCTGGAAGGTCTGGAAAAAATCCAATAAGAAGATTCTTCTTATTTCCATAAATTTTTTTAACCAGATTAATCCTTTCCAAGATTGTGAATGGATTTTTAGCTGTTCTTTGAGCTTGACAATTGCCTATTAAGAGTACTGCTTGTTCGCATTCGTCAAGCATTTGGTCAATAATCTTCTGATGGCCTTTATGGATATGTTCAAATCTGCCGTGAAAAAGCCCGAGTTTATATTTTTTCATTTTTCCTCTTTTATGTTCTTAGCAATGTTTCCCTTTTTTAAACATTTCTAATCAAAAATTCCCCCTAAATTTATTTCTTAGACTTCCATCTGGGAATAGATATAACCCACTCACCATTGATTTAGTATAATCCCAAACAGTCACTTCAACTTCATCAATTTCATAGACAGGATTACCAAATATGTGCTTCGTAGGTTCTCTTTCTTCAAAAATCTTAAATTCATCTTCTCTTCCGACTATTTTTCTTACTGCTATCCTATTAATTTGTAACTCTTTAGCATTCTTAATGTAACTTCTAACTTCTGGCTGGTTATGCTCTGTTAATAGCATAGATAATTTTATCGGAATTTTTGAATTTCTTATTATCTCCTGAATATTTAGTGGTTTCACACCCATAACTTCCTCATATGTTCTTTTATCAAAAGAAGCAAAGGATAATGTGGCCCTATCATAAGAATTAAATTCTTTTGATTTTTGTAATGCTAATCTACCATTTGTATGAAGGGATAGTATTGCCTGAGGCACTCTTCTTCTCAGTTCATCAACTAAATCTGCTTCAAATTGATATTGCTGAGGGTCTGCATTAACCCCAGATAAACTCACATATTTGATATTTTCTTCTTTAATTTTATCTAAAAATCCTTCCAATCCCCTTAACTGTCTGACATCTAAGTTTTGAGGTGTCCCTTTAAATTCAGGATAATTACCAATACAAGTAGGGCATCTGGCATTACATTTCCCACTAAAGAGTATGCTTGCATAGTCATACATTTTTAACTCCATTAGATTTATTTACAAAAATATGGGCAAGTTGACCGCAACATAAACCAGCTTCTTCGCATTTGGCAATTGCATCGACAACAGTAGGGACACCAATTCTGTTAAATTCTTCTCCAAGTTTTACTAAATCTTCATAATTTGTATAATTTGCTAATGTTTCAAGGTGTTTCGTTTGTGCTCTAATAGTATTATTTAAAGGAATGAGTTTTACGCTATACCTATCTCCTGTTAATCCCATTTTTGCGAGTTTATCCACGTTTATCTCAACCCCTTTCATAACAATAAAATTAAGTGTAGCTGTTCTATTATGCAATCTTTTTTGATTTATATATCCAACAACTTCTTCAAGACTTAGAACATCTGCTCCAGCAAATAATTCTCTCCTTTTATCTTCATCTGTAGAATTGCAGCTAATCTGCAAATGCAAATATCCATCATAATCTTTTTCCTTAACTTCTATTATTCCATCGAGAACATCAAATCCAGTTTTACCTTCTATAGTTTTTCTTGGTAAAATACTATTAAAACAGGGTAGCCAATTATAATCCCTTCCCATCTCTTGAGATATTCTTGGAAGATTTCTCATTGCTCCCAATACATTTTCTAAATTATGTGCTGGTTCTCCCATCCTAGCAAATCCGATTTTTGCTTTTTTAGAATGAGTTACATAAGGACTCGCTTCTAATAAAAATCTCACTTGTTCTTCTATCTCTTGCTGAGACAAATTCCCATTAAAACCTAAATTCCCAACATCGCAGAAATGACATCTATGAACACATCCTTTTTGTGTTGAAACTGTTAAAAGCCATTTCTCTTCATAGGGTTTAAGATGATTCCAAATAACATGTGGGTCTTGTGTGTTTCTTACTTCATAATGTTCTTTTCCCTGAACAGAAACATCCCTCATTTCTGTACACTCTATGGGATATCCATCTTTTGTTTCAAGAAGGAAAACTCTCCCGCTAGGTAAATAAAATGCATTTTTGTATTGTAATGCTTTTTCTGTCATCTTGTTATTTCCTCCTGTTTCTATCTTGATTATATAGTTTATATTCCTTTAGAATTTTATTATGGTCAAAAGATAACTCTGGTAAGTTATCTAGCGAAAAAAATCCTGTATCTTTTGCATCATCATCTGCTCTTAGATTTCCGCTACACTCTCCTGCAATATACACGTGGGAGATTATATGCCCTCTTGGGTCTCTCTTGGGAGATGAATAAACCCCGAATAATTCTAGATTTTCAATTTTCGCTTGTAAACTAGTTTCTTCTTTTAACTCCCTTACGGCTGTTTCTTCTAATGTTTCTTTGCCATATTCAAGAAATCCGCCAGGCAGAGCCCACATATCTCTGAATGGTTTATGCTTTCTTTTAACTAAGAGAATTTCATTATTTCTCTCAACAATAACATCTGCAGTTGCACAAGGATTTTTATATTTCATTTTGTTACCTCAAAGACAGAGGGAGTCTTTCTTTTATGTTCAGAGGTTCTTTTTAACTCTTGAACTTTGTCATAAATTTTTCCCTGATTTAGTTCTCCTTTTAGAACAGCATCTAATTCTTTATAGGTCATCCTAAACTCATCCTCATCTGTTTGACCTTCCCAAAGTCCTGCACTTGGTTTTTTGTCTATAATTCTCTGAGGAATTCCAAGAATTCTTGCAACTTCAAAAACTTCGGTTTTATACAAATCCCCGATAGGCTCTATATCTACTCCCCCATCCCCATATTTTGTAAAATAACCAATTTCCAGTTCTGATTTATTTCCCGTCCCAATAACCATTCCTCCGAGACCATTTGCAAAACCATAAAGAACTTTCATTCTTTCTCTTGCCATAAGATTGCCTCTTGTTACTTGATTAATCTCTCTATTAAGCACTTGTTCTAATTTTCTAATATTTCCGTTTACTTCTTCTGAAATGTTAATTTCTCTTCCGTTTATTCCGAGATTATCAATAACTAACTGCCCATCTGAAGTATCTTGATTTCCATAAGGCATAGAAACTCCCCATACATTTTTATTTCCTATTGCTCTTGCAGATAAAGCGGCAACAACTGCAGAATCAATTCCTCCAGAAATCCAGATTACAGCTTTCCCATTTCCAAGGTAATCTCTCAATTGAGTTTCAATACTTGTGATAATATCTTGGTAATTCATCTTCTCTCTCCCAGAATTTTATAAATGTCATCAGTCCTTGTTAAAATTGCCCCCTTTCTTTGCCAATTTTCATAAGGCAAGGGTAAATTTGGCAATTCTTTTATTGCATCTGTTGGCACATACACCTGCACTTTTCTTTCTAAAAGTCCTTTAACTGCACAATCTACACAAACATTTGTCGCGACACCATATACTACTACTTTTTCTGGCCGAATTAATTCAACAACCTTGTCTGAATGAGGAGTTGCCGTAAAGATGTCAAACTTATCTTTATATAATATGATATTTCTAGTCTGCAAAACTTTTTCTTTATCAAATTGTTCTTGTTTCCAATCAATCAGATAGGGGTTTTCTGGATTAGTTGCCGGAACAAATTGTGCCCCCTTTGTATCTTGCATACAATGTTGCGGAAAAGTTTTTGTAAAATCAGGGTTTGTTGATAATTCTTCTGATTCTATAGTGTGCCAATCAGCAGTATTAATTACCTTAATCCCTAACTGTTTTGCAATTGCAGTTAATTTCTCTAAGTTTCCTTCTATTGCTTTTGCTCCAGGTATCGCAAGTCTCCCTTTATAGGCTTCATCGTCTCTCATAAAGTCATATTGTGTATCTACATTCCAAAATATTGTCTTCATTTTATCTCCTGCAACCTTTCTGTTGCTATTTCAGGTCTTCCAACTTTGTGCATTTCTATCCATTGATTTTTCTCGTTTTTATAAGCAACAATATCTGCAGTCGCCATTATGGGATTAGCAATACTTCCTGTCCCTATATTTGTAAATAATTCGTAACCAAATTTCTCTTTGAAAACTCTATCTGCCTCTACAAAGGCTTTTGTTTTTTCTGCATTAAAACCTGATGAAACAGTTAACTCTAAATTTCCCAATTCTTTTTGAACTAAGGCATTACGCAAAGCCCAAACTGCAGCAAGAGTTACCCCTTTTCCTCGCACATACTTTTCAGGAGCATCTAATTTTGGAAGAGCAATCTCCTTTGCTCCCTGAGCATAATTTTCTCCGCAAGTATCAATTCTTATCCCTCTTAAGTTTGGGACTGCCTCTGCTGTTTCAGTTGTGTCATCAATTTCTCTATTGAACGTATCAATCAACATTAATCTCGGAACTGTTTTGTCCACATATTTGTCAAATCCTTTTGCTGCCTCTGCTGTGGCATTTGCTATATTTCCGTTTTCTTTCAAGTAAGCAGCATAGCTTACAATTAATGCATGGGGAGTTGTTCCTATTCCTTTTGCATTCCATGCTCTAGCCCCTACATCAGTTGAGGCTCCAATGAAGCCTTCTTCTTGGCATATTTTTGCAATCTTTTCATCTAATGTAGGATGAAAATGTCTTGCTCCGAAATAGAAAACCGGTTTTCCCTGAGATTCTCTAACTATATCCCCTGCCCTCTGTTTAACTTCTTGCATAGATATATCTCCTGTTAATCCTGCAGAAATCATTCCGAGATAGACTGTTTCTAATTCAACTAAATCTTGCACATTTCCTTCTATCTTCATTAGGGGTTCACAAGGAGAATAAATTTGCCCATCAGCTAAAGCAAAAATCTTTGCTTTATTTCCTGTGACTTCTTTTATGAATTGTACTGCTTCATTTACTCCTCTAACTTCTCCACCCTTTCTTGCAAAAACCTGATACCTTACATAAGGATTAATTCCTTCATTTTCCAATATTTGCCGAGTTCTAAGAAAATACTTATCAGTATATTCCCTATATTTCTCTACAACTTCTTCCATTCTCGTTTGTGTATCCTTTACCATAACTTATTGTAGATTATACACTATTTAAGCTTTATGGTTGTGTAGTGTACTTATCTCTTATGCCAGGCGTTTGACTTATCCTCCCTTAACCTCACAATTTTAGGAAATCTCAAAGTGTAACTCTTATCATTCTTTTCATATCTCTTCTCATATTTTACTTCTACAATTTGACCGACTTCAAAATTATCAGGAGTCCAGGTACTTCCTACTTTACTCTTATTATCACTCAAACCATAAATCCAACCTTTCTCATCTTTCCTTAATTTCTTACTTATTATTTCTAAATCAAGAGTTTCAAATGGTTTTTTCTTCAACCAATTATAGCTTTCATTTTGAGAATAAGGTTTGAAATTCTTCAAGACAATTCCTTCTCCACCTTTCTTAAAAATCCTAGGATTTGTTCCCCAAGGAATCAACCTTATTTTCTCCTTATTAACAAATTGTGATATATAATACTTAAGATACTTAGTATGCACATGAACAATATCAGCTGATCTTAAAGCATATTTAACAAGAAGTTTAATAATAAACGATCTTTTAGGAGCTACAAAAACATCTTCCCCATCCTAGACGTTTATTATATATAATCTATAACCGTTTAGTCTACAAGGATGAGCATTTGCATCATTTTGAAAAGGAAGATATGGTAGCCTTGTTAAAGAGAGCAGGATTCTCTAATATTACAACAACAGAGATTCCTTACATGGAGAACAATTTCGCATTTGAAGGGAGAAAATAAAGATTTACTTAAAAACTAATTTTCCATCTTTATATTTTTTCTTTATTAAATCTAGAATTTTATCTGAAACGTTATTACCATAGGGGTTTCCCATAGTTAACAGCCTGGCTTTAAATTCTTTTGATGACCTTTTATTTGCTTCATCAATGATCATTTTAGTGTTATCGCCAGCAAGTATATTTGCTCCACTTTCTAATGTCTCAACCCACTCTGCACTATTCCTGCATGTTATGCAAGGAACTTTTAAAATAAAGGACTCTTTTTGCATGCCCCCAGAATCAGTTATCAAAACTTTAGCATACTTTAATAATTTTAGACTGTCTAAATAATTAATTGGCTCTATAATCTTAAGGCTCTTAAATCCCATATTAGAGTCTTCCATAATCTTTTTTGTCCTAGGGTGTAAAGGAATAACAGCTCTTAAAACATCTAATGCACCCATGATGTTCTTTAAGCGCTTTGGATCATCAGTATTTTCTGCTCTATGCACTGTTGCAAGTATATAGCTATCCTTTTGCAATCCTAATCTTTCTAGAATATTTGATTCTTTATCTGCAATTTTAGCATGTTCTCTAACAGCATCTGCAGTAATATCTCCAGTTTCCCAGATTTTTTCTTTAGGAATACCCTCTTTTATTAAGGTTTTAGTTGCATGCGGTAATGGTGTTTGCAGAAAATCAGAGATTCTATCAACTGTTATTCTGTTAATTTCTTCTGGCATATTTCTATCATACGAGCGTAAACCCGCTTCAATATGCAATACAGGGATATGCAACTTAACTGAAGCTAAAGCTCCTGCTAGTGTGGGGTTTCCATCACCAACTACAATAGTTAGGTTTGGCTTTTCTTTTAGTAAAACCTCCTCTATCTTGATCATTGACTGTCCGACTTGGTATGCTTGGGTTCCAGAACCAACTTCAAGATTATAATCAGGCAGAGGAATTTTTAATGTATCAAAGAAAATCTTAGACATATTGTAATCATAATGTTGACCAGTATTAATGATAACTTGCTCTATTTCTGTATCTCTTTCAATCCTCCTCATTAACGGACCGAGCTTGATTATGTTTGGCCGTATGCCTAAAATAATAGCTACTTTTAACATAGAACTTACATTAGAAAAGCAAACTTTTTAAATATTTGTACTTATAAGCCTAAGTTATTAATTCAACTGTTCTTTTATTGAAATCAACTTAAATATAATCCATGAAACAGGAAGTAATATCAAAAAGTGGATAAATAAGAATTCTAAAACAAACTTTTTAGGATATCCTTCAAGAAAATATCTTACTTGCAATAATAAACTTACAACTGCTGAAAATACCGCTGATTTTTTACTTATGCTTAGCTTTTGCGCAAAAATAAGAACAATAAATCCTATGATTGCCCCAAAAATAACTTTGTTCCTGAAGTAATATGAAGGGACAGCATAATCTGGGCTTAATGAATGTATAAAGTAATCAATGATTGTAAGTATTGAGATTATAATAGAACTTATAAAAAAGAAAATGATATATTCTTTTAATTTCGTTTTTTTCATGCAACAATTACCTTCCCTTTCATTGAAGGGTGTATCGAGCATTTATAGTTAAAAGTTCCAGTTTCAGCAAATATATAGCTAAAGGATTGTCCTTTGCTTAAAGTTCCAGAATCGAATGAGCCTTCTGAAGTTGCAGTATGAGGAGCAGAATCTTCATTTACCCAGGTAACTTTAGTTCCTTTAGTTATAGTAATAGCCGCTGGATTAAATGCGAAGTCTTTGATAGAAACTGTAACAACACCTTCTGAAGTTTTTTCAACATCTTTTTTTCCTGCTTGATCTGCTGTTTGCTGTGTGCATCCGCCTAATATAACCAGGGCAATAATCATTAGACTAATAAAAGCAAGATGTTTTTTTATTTTCATTATCACCATCTTAATTATATTTGAACTCATTAAGTATATAAAATTGTTGTTTTTTTAATTTGATTTTTAGGTAAAGAGGCTTTATTAATCATTTAGCTGCTAAAAATTATTGAACTTAGCATAGCTTATATATCAAAAAATAAGGAAAGTCTTCTACGATAGACCTTGTTTTCAGTATAATAATCATAAAGATCTTCTAAAATATGTATAAAAAATCCTAAGAAAATATACCAAATTATTTGATAAAAAAACCCCACTATCAATAATCCAGCTAAAAATTCCCAGGTATGGAAAAGGAGTAATATCTTTTTATTGTCTTTATACCGAGATATATTCCTGAAATACCAATAAGCCTTTCTTATATTGAGATTCTTAAATTTAATAACATAAGTCATGTAATGATCGAAGTCAATTAAAATAGCAGAAGCGAATATTAGTAAAACCCACCACCTATAAACAAAAAACAAAGGAATACTGATAAAGAAAGTTACTATAGCATGCTTTGAGGTGTACATTATCTCTTTATTTTTTTCTTTAATAGCCTTAACTCCTCTTCTTCTTCAGACTCAACCCTTCTAGCTAACCTAAAGATCTTATTATCAATTTCATCTATTTTTTTCTCTAGAATAAAGATTCTTCTTAAGCTATAAATCATTCCGGCTACAGCTCCTAATAAGATATAAAGAATGCTATCAATAACAGATAATGGCATCAAATCACCTCTTAATCAAGCTTAATCTCGTAATATTTAAACCTTACTCTTTCTTCAATAGATTCTCAATCAAGCTTGCAAAAACAGGCCTTGTAATAAATACACCAATTGAAATTCCTATTATTGTTACAACAGCAAATCCTCTTAATAATCCAGCACCTGTTGTCAATAAGGGAATCATTGCAGCAAATGTAGCGGCGTAAGCAGCCATAATGATAAAAAAAGCTTTCTTAAGCCTCTCTTTCCAGTTGTAAACAGTTTCTTGTCCTGTTATGACCTCGTCTGTTATAACAATCTGGTCATCTACTCCAGTACCAATAGAAGCAATAATACCAGCAATAGCAGCCAGGTCTAGATTTGATTTTATTATAGCAGAAACACCCAAAATCAACAATAACTCGCTTAACATTATAAATATCATTGGGATTACTATCTTTAATATTCTATACCTAATAAAAATAACCAAACCCACAGCTAAAATTGCAAATAATCCGACGTAAATAGAGGTTTTAACAAAATTATCACCTAAAACAGGAGAGATAACATTTAAACTTACTATTTCAATCTTGAAAGGCAAGCTACCAGTGATTAAAATAGTTTGTAGCTTATCCATGTTGGCTAATGCATCAGCATTAGCTTCCTCTCTATCAGCACCAGAACCAGAACCGCTAATAATGATCTGAGTAGCTTCCTGCCCTCTTAAGCTGGCTCCTATATTCAGGCTATCAACAAGCTCATCATCTACATAAAAGTCTAAGGTCTCTGATAAATAACCTTCTGTTCCTCCGGCACTAAGATTGATTTCCAGATCTTTGGTAGCTTCAGCATGTTTTTTAGCAGCATTGCCGCTTAAGGTTATTAAGAATTCAAATGAACAAAAATCAACATCGTTTTGCTTTCCACATTGTCTTATACCAGAACAAGTTCCATCCTCTCTGCAAACGAAGGTTATATCTTTTTCTCCACCAACAAATACGGTTGTATTTTTTATTTTAGCTTCAAACTTGCCTTGCTCTTCAATCAGCTCTTTTATGCCTTGGATATCAGTTCTTGCAATCTCAACAACAACTAGCTTATCATCACCAACATCAGCTGGCCTTATCTTAACATCGCTTAGCCCATAAATATTCAATCTGTTATTAAGAACTTTAATTAAATCCATTATTTGGTTATCGCTAATCTCTTCATCAGTAATAGGTTTTAGCAGAACTCTAGTTCCACCTTTTAGATCTAGCCCTTTTCTAATATTTGTTCTTTCAACATTATCTACTGATATTTCTAATTCTTTATTAACTAGAAAAGCATAATTATTCCTGTCAGTTTTGATGTTCAATGTTTTATAAGGTAAAGCTTCAAATAAAATATTATTAAAATTATTGCTAGTAATGTTTTTCCCATTAATAGAGATTATACTTCCTTCTGCTTTAGTAATATTACCTTTATTTACTATAGTGAGATTATCTAAAGTAAACCCAATATCCTCCAAAACCTCATAAATGTAAACTCCCTTAGTAGTTTTAACCTCTACTTCTTTTGGTTCTACAAAACTAGCTTCTCTAATTAACCTACTATATTCAGCAACATCATTTACTTGCCGCTTATTTATTTCTTTAATAATCTCCCCAACCTGTAATCCATTTTGAGAAGCCTGGCTATTTCTTTCAACGAAATTTATTTCAACCCCATTTGTATTAAATTTTGGAGCAATAGCTATTACAGCTAAGAGCATTAATGCTATCAAAATCCATACTCTTATTGTAAATAATCTTTTTATTTTCATAGTATTCCTTTTTTCTTACAATACATTATCAAAATTGAGGTATTCATAAGCCAAGTCATAAACAAATCAACAATCAGAGCTACTATTATAATAGTGAAAATTCCTTTTAGCACTGAAGAGTTTGTTATGAAATAAGCTACAATTAAAGCAACTAGTGTAGTAAGTGTCATTGTTATCCCTGTTTTAAAAGCGCCAAAGATTCTATCCATTACACTTCCTTCTCCTCTCCTTTTCAAAACTCTTGAAGTAAGCAGCATATCTGTATCGATTGAATAGCCTATGACTAAAAGAAATCCTGCTATGCTTGTTATTGATAACTCAAATCCTATAAGTCTTAATATTGCTAGAGTAACAATCATGTCTCCAAAAGCAGCTAAAACAACAGCTAAGCTGGGAGCAACACTTCTAAACATAACAAATACAACAATAGCCATTAATAAAAAAGCAACTAACAGGGCTGTTATCATCTGCTTAAAAAAAGCCACACCTAAACTAGGTCCAACCTCTTCAATAGAAATTTTATCGTCTTCAAAATCTATCTTATCTTTTAAAGCTTCTCTTAGCCTCTCGCTATCTAAGCTACTAGTCTCTATTATTAATCCGCTTTGCTCTCTGGTTGTAAACTCAACTAAACTTCTTACACTAACCTCTGCATCTAACTTAGAGCTTAAAAATTCCTCTAGCTCCTTAATATCTATGTTTTGATTTGTAATTAGGTTAGCACTTATACCGCCTTTTAGACTAACATCTCTTTGAATTATTTCTCCATTAGTGAGGTAACCTATTCCCAAGGAAATTAAACTTATTAGAATTAAGATTATAGGAATCCAAAATAGCTTATAATGATGCTTTTGATAAAAATCCTTTACCCCCATGTTTTAGAATAAAAATCATCTATTTAAATATATTACTAATCATACATAATATTTATATAGCATATATTCATTAAATTCTATAAAAAGAGGTTAAAAATTATGCTATCTAAGGAACACTATCTTGTTTTTTCAGTTTTCATATTGTTTATAGTTGTCTTTATAACATCTCCAACTTATACAGGATTAGTTGTGAATAATGAGACAAATCAAACTGAAGGACTTAATGCAACATATATACCTTCTCCACTACTTAGAATAGAATTAGCATCTAAAAGTTTTGATCAAGGCAGGCTAATAACAGGACTTGTAAAACTAAACCTCTCAGGAAGAATTTCTCAAAATGATACAATAACCCTATCAACAAATAACCAATCTTCAGAGAGAAAATTAATTGATTTGGTAAGGAGTCTTAATAT
>Ga0209542_10009967_pt1 | contig 17285 bp, 18 predicted proteins | sample RifCSPhighO2_01_FD_184028 | JGI IMG/M metagenome (GOLD analysis project Ga0209542, IMG submission 184028) | Soil microbial communities from Rifle, Colorado - Rifle CSP2_plank highO2_0.1 (SPAdes) (version 2) | ecosystem: Environmental > Terrestrial > Deep subsurface > Rock core/Sediment ...
GTACCGGTGCCGGTAATGGTGAGTGTGCCTCCCGTAGTAATACTTGTGCCGATAGTCGTTGCGGCTTCAACCAGCGTGATTGCGAAAAAAACGCTGATGACAACCGCACAAATGACAGCAACCGGCCCCGTCATTTTTTGTAACATTGTACTCTGATTCATGGTTAGTATTTTTAGCGGAAGACCGCCATATATAAATTTTTAATTAAAAGACATCAAAGCCATGGCATGGTGCCACACATGAACCGCTTTTGAGCGGTATCTAAACTATACAGTGTAAAAAAACGGCATCGGTACAACAAACAAAAACAGTGGATAAGTTAGAACCTGCGTTCTAACTTATCCGGTGCCGCGAAGCGGCATTGACCGTTGCCGGAGGCAGGTCAAAGGAGGGGAAGTTAGAACCTGCGTTCTAACTTAAAGGCGATTTTTGATTTTTATATCCGTTTTTCCTTCCCTTCTATAGACCGCAACAATGCCGACACGATAGTCCGATTTTCCGTCAGGGGGTGCAAGAGCTTCGAATACTCCGCGCGCGGCGGCTTCAGCAGACCCAAAATCAAGACTGACCGGAAGAGGAGCGCCCTGAAATGAAGGAGTAGGCTTCACGTCTTCACCTGTGTATGTGGCAATGTAACAACCTTCTCCTTCTTCCAGAACAAGAGGCCACACCCGCCTATCGGGTGCGCCGGACACAGAACTAACTATGTGAAGTACGGTTTCAGCAAGATAGTCCCCAGCTGGTTGAACTAAACCGGTAATCCGCGGTGTAGAGTATTCATCTGGCTCATACATTTCAGAAGATAGCGCATCGCCAACAAAGCCCTCTACATCGGAGTCTGTAGTGTCCTTGATATTTTCGATTTGTCTTCCATTCGCAACCACTATCACATGCTCAAGAATTTTCACTGCAGGATATTCCAAAAGCTCCGGATTTCCTTCTTGGGCGACGGTCTCGTCCGCCGCAGTCATGAAAATTTCATTCCCTTTTTGCACAAACCTCCGCGCCAAGCTTGCGGGGCTTCTTCCGGTCGCTCCATATATGACTACCGATTCGCCAGCGTCCCTGCCGATAACGATGAATCTGCCCGGGTAACGTTTCGTTTTTAGAAATTCAGTGAGTGTCATGAAAGAGCAAGGACGGTATCGAGTTTTGTATACAACTCTTCTATCGTAGCCTCATTCATGAAAGAATAATCTGCAAGAGTCGCGACCGCCCGTATGTTCATCCGTGCAGGGTCATCACCCTGCGATTCGCGTTCCTCGTCTGCAATAAATTTTTCGAACGACACCGCGTCGGTTTCCGATCCGCGCGCGACCACGCGCCTGTAACGCACGTCCGGGCTTGCATCTATCGCAATAAGCTTGCCGCCTTTCTGTTTCAACATTTCAACTTCTCCCACGGTTCGTATGGAATCAATAATGGCATCCGCACCTGCCTGTGCCGCGCGGTCGTAGAGAATGCCTACGATGTAGCTTGCGCCGTGCTCGGCGCGAAGCCCTTCGCCTATCATATTCATTGAATCGCGATTAACCGGAAGGCCTCTTCGCTTGATCTCTTCAATAAGAAACTCGCGCACGGAATAGTGCGTGAATCCTTTCTGCTTAAGGTACTCAACCACCGTACCCTTCCCCGCCCCCAAGGTTCCCGTGATGCCGAAGATAATCATTTTCCTATACTATCATCACCCCGCTCTGTCTCATCCTCGATGGGTAGTGGTTCTGCTGGCTCTTCCCCAGCGCCATTGGCGCCTACAAACCCTCCCGCTTGCAGTTCCCAAAGTTTCCGATAGAGGCTTGCGTCGTTTTTCAAAAGCTCTTCGTGTGTGCCGTCCTCGCAGATCTTCCCTTCGTCCATGACGAGGATGCGATCCATCTTTCGGATAGTGGAGAGCCGGTGCGCGATGACAATCACCGTCTTGTCTTTCATGAGAGAATCCAAGGCGTCTTGAATTAACCCTTCCGAGTGCGAATCCAAGCTTGATGTTGCCTCGTCAAGAACTAGAATGGGAGCATTCTTGAGAATCGCTCGCGCAATCGCAATTCTTTGCCTCTCTCCGCCCGAGAGCTTGATGCCGCGCTCGCCTACGTACGTGGCAAATCCTTCCGGTAATACTTGTATAAATTCATCGCAGTGCGCCTGCTTTGCCGCCTCTTCTACCTCCGCATCCGACGCCCCTGGCCTGCCGTAGCGGATATTTTCCATAAGTGTCCGGTGAAACAAAACAGGATCCTGCGGCACCATGCCGATATTTTTGTGCAAGCTGTCCAACGTTATGTGGCATATGTCCTGCCCATCAATCAAGATGTTCCCTTCCGTGACATCGTGAAGGCGTAAAAGAAGCTTCACCATAGTCGTCTTTCCCGCGCCGGAGGGCCCCACGAGCGCGACCTTCTGCCCGGCTGGAATAGTGATGGAAACATTGTCTATCACCTTCCGCGTCTTTTGAAAATTGAACGTCACCTTATTGAACGCAATAGCGCCCTCTGAAACCGCAAGCGGTTTCGCCCCCGGCGTATCTTTAATTTCGTGCGGAAGCGCCATAATTTCAACCATTTCTTTGGAGTCGGCATACGCTTCGTGGACCGCGCGGATGATGCGGCCGAAATCCCACAACTGGTCCGAAAGTCGGATGACATAGAGCTGTACCAAAACAAGCGTTCCGACTGAAACAGATCCTTCGGCCCAGAGCTGTGCTCCAAAATAAAAAAGTAAAAATTCGGCAATAAAAATGACGAATGCCTGCACGCCATCGAACGCATTCCCCAAGTACCATGTGAACGCGGTTATTTTAGCTTGGGCGCTCGTAACGTTTCTAAAAAGACCGCGCTCTTCCTCAAATGCCGAAAAAAGCGAGACGGCGTTCTGGTTTGAGATTATGTCGGCCAGCGTTCCGGTGGTTTTTGAATCCGCCTCAGCAACTTTGACATTATACTTTACGCGCCATAACGAGAAAACGAAATTACATAAAAGAAAAACCGCGACGAAACCGATAATGACGTACGACAAAACCCGTTCTGCGTACCACGTCACCACTATCGCCGCTATGATGGTAGTGAGAAGCGGAATAAAATTAAACATGAGGGTGTCCACGAGACGCTCAAGAGCTCGGGCAAAACGCGAGACACGGGTTACCAGACTCCCGGTAAAGGTATTCGCAAAAAAACTGTACGAATGCCGGATAGTATATTCAAATGCCATCTGTCGAAGCCGCGCCATGGTCTTTGTTTCAAGAGCAGAAACGCTAAAATCGCCGACGCGGCGCAAGATGATGCGAGAAAAATTGAAGATTCCAATCGCTATCACGATGCCAAGAAGCATCGGGACTGCGTTTGATGGATTGTCTGCGGCGATTAGCGTGTCAAAAAAATCTTTGTAATAGAGAGGTATAAAAACGGTTCGAACAGTCTGATCTATCGTAAAAGCCGCTATGGAAAGGAAAAAGAGCCATTTCTGGTGGCGGATACCCGCCCAAATAGCCCGCAAAACATCAAAAACCCCGACTCTTGGATACTCTATCTTCTGCATACGGACTATTTTCGCATACATATATGCCGAAGAAAAACGGCGCGGCCTGTAGGCCGCGCCGTACACATTGCATCATTCTATGACAATTGGAAACGAAACGGACGCATCGTATTCAGAAAGCCCCGACGGATTATCTTTGTGGAGTACGATCGTCGCGGCACCGCGGTAACCGCCGGGTAGTGAGATGTCTACGGAAAACGGTACGAATTCAGTCGTCATCCATTCCCCGTCCGCGGTCGCATGGGTTTGGAGAATAGTCGAACCATCTGCATCCAGAATGACGATGGGAAAACTGGCCTCAAAATACCATGGGCCGCGTGCGTTTCCGGTTATAGAAAAAATAGTGGAAAGATGGTCCCGAGGCTGGGGAGCAAAGACAACGATGTCGTTTGTCGAAGCATTTGAATAGGAATACGAAAGAATTGCGGGAACATCGGAAGGCGAGGAATACAAGTACCACACACCGCCCACTAAAAGCGCCAGTGTAAGAAAAACAGCAAAAAAGAGACGCCCCATGCTCTAAGCCGCTTTTTCCACTGTTTTGTCTAGCTGGTCTCCGGGAGGGGCAGGAGGCGGCATCGGCGTCGTTATTGGCTCAGCCGCAGGCGGCGGAGGTGTTGGCGTTGTCATTGGTTCGTTGTCCATATATGGTTTTTCTATAATTAAGTTTTAATTATAGCATTTTTCTTCGTGACTTATCAATGAAGATACAAAGTTACACATCAGTGGCATAGTAAGGATAGATAGAAACATACAGTTAACTGTATGTTTCAGATATGAGATATCTGTAAATTAATGTAAGCAAACACCTCTATTTCAGTCTAGCGGAAGAGGGCGGGTGGGGCGCATAATTGCTTTCGGGTCTTGTGTCCCTCCTCTCGCCTGTCTCGCTTCGCGCGACATCGGCGAGTGCTTGAAGGCACCGGAAGAAACAGAAAGCAGTTTCTGTTTCATCCACTCATCCGAAAATTAATCGAGCTTAAGCGAGCGAACTGAACTCATAACTGCCTGAGGGTCTGTTTTCCATGCATCGTTCACATCCGCATAGAGTTCGAGCTCATTTCCGTCCGGATCCAGTATATAGAGCGAATGTGTGACCCCATGGTCCGCAGAGCCGACGATAGAGACCCCTCTACCTTTCAACTCTTGAAAGGCCTTCTTCAAATCTTCGGTAGAATCGCCTATCTTAAACCCGATATGATACAGCCCCGGCTCCATTTCTTTTTTTCTTGGTTCACCGCCTACTTCCAAAAGCAAAAGCTCGTGATGCGTTCTGCCGGAAGAAAATGCCGCCATGCCGACCTCGCGCGCAATCTCCGTAAATCCAAGCGTATCGCGATAAAAATCAGCCGATCGTGAAAGATTGGAAACATATAAAACGACATGCCCAAGCTCTAGGATTTTCACGATGTCTTGCTATGCACGAGAAAGGCCTCGATGAACGTTGTGATGTAATTTCTAGTATCTTCGTCCGAAATCAAGCCGTCAGGCCCGATCTTTTTTGTAACACCTGAAAGATAAAACTCCGGCTGTCCCATGATCTTGGTATTCAAGTACGCAAGTATCTGCTTTAGATGCTGTTGGGCGGCGGAAGTGCCGATGGTCCCACCGGTTGCGCCCATCGTAGCGACCGGCTTTCCCTCCCATGCGGAATCCCCGTACGGACGCGACGCCCAGTCGATCGCGTTTTTCAGTAACGGCGTCGTCGAGCGGTTGTACTCCGGCGTGATAAGAATCACGCCGGCCGACTTCCGCATCGCATCCTTGAGAACTTTCGCCGACTCCGGAAACGCCTCTTTCTCCATGTCGCCGTTATACATAGGAAGCGAATCAAGGTCGGGCTTTACGAACGTAACGCCTTCCGGCGCAAACGCCTTTATCGTTTCAAAGAGAGCTTCGTTGACGGAGCCTTTTCGTGTTGAACCGACGAGAACGGTAATAGTGACCATGCGAGCGTTATTGTACCACTGCCCGCAATAAAAATTACGTGATCCAAATCAGATGAAATGGATACAAAACATCCTACCATTCGCTCCAATGAGAGAATGCTACGCGGAGACTTAGAGCCTATCCCAGTAGGACCTGCGTAACGAGCCGGTCAGTGTGCGAGCGAGACCCGAAGTCGGAGAATATAACGTATCAGTGATACGTTATATTCGAGACGAGGCGTCGTAACCGCACGATGGCTGGCGCAGTCGCAAAGTTCCTACTGGGATAGGCTCTTAGAAGATATCTTTCCGCCGTGCTTTTGCGCGGTCGTTCTCGGTAAGGAATTGTTTGCGCAGGCGCACGGACAAAGGCGTGATTTCCAAAAACTCGTCTTCCGCCATCACTTCAAGGCCTCTTTCAATCGTGAGCGTGTAGGGCGGCACAAGATCAATGGCTTCATCATTGCCCGAAGAACGCATGTTTGAAAGCTGTTTTCCTTTCGTCGGGTTTACTGTCATCTCCTCCCCCTTTGAAGTGTTGCCCACCACCATGCCTTCATATACTTCGGTTGTGGGACCGATGTAAAGAACTCCGCGTTCCTGCAAGTTCCAAAGCGCGAAACCAAGCGCCTTGCCAGAAGCCATTGAAATCATAGAACCTACTGCGCGCTTTTTTATTTCTCCTGCATAGGGCTTGAAGCCGGTAACGCGCGACGAGAGAATGCCCTCGCCTTTTGTGTCAATGATAAATTGATTGCGGTATCCCAAAAGTCCGCGCGTAGGACCTTCAAATGTAAGACGAACAGAGTTTTCGTGAGTCACCAGATTTTGCATAATAAATCCGCGCGTGCTCAAGCGTTCGATAACAGCGCCCTGAAACTCACTCGGCGCATCAATAATAACTTCTTCAAAGGGTTCGGTCTGTATGCCATTTTCTTCGCGAATAATAACTTTCGGCTGGGAAACTTGGAGTTCAAATCCTTCACGGCGCATATTTTCAAGAAGAATCGCGATATGGAGTTCGCCTCGGCCGGAGACTTTGAAGGATTCCGAGGAAGAAAAATCAACCTTGAGCCCCACATTCACCTCAAGTTCGCGTTCAAGCCGTTCGCGAATCTGTCTCGTCGTTACAAATTTTCCCTCACGGCCTCCAAAAGGAGAGCCGTTCGTAAAAAAATCAAGAACGATAGTTGGTTCGTCAATTGCGATCGCTGGCATGGGTGCCACGTCCGCGTCCGTCACTGTCTCCCCTATGTACACATCCGGAAGCCCCGCAACTAATACGATGTCGCCGGAGGAGGCAGAGTTCGCTTCTTCTCTTTTGAGGCCTTTGAAGGTGAAGAGTTTCGTAATTTTTCCCGCGCGCGTCTCGACGTGGCCGGTCATGCCCATTGGTTTTTTCACAAAGACCGGAGTGCCGGAAACGATTGTGCCTTGATAGATTCTGCCCACCGCCATCCGTCCCAAGAAATTGTCGTACGCAAGATTGAATGCCTGAAACATGAGTGGTGCGTCTGCTGGCTTTGAAGAAGCCGACGGCACATGCGCGAGAATCGTATCCAAAAGCGGAGTCAAATCAGTTGAATCATCCGTAAGTTTTATTTTTGCGATGCCTTGCCGGCCGATGGAATACACCACGGGGAAATTTGCCTGCTCGTCATTCGCCCCAAGTTCCAAGAAAAGCTCTAGTACCTGCTCTTCAGTGCGCGCGGGGTCGGCCGCGGGCTTGTCTATCTTGTTGATGACAACAATAGGCTTAAGCCCTAGCTCCAAGGATTTCTTGAGAACAAAGCGCGTCTGCGGCATCGGCCCCTCCTGCGCATCAACAACCAGTAACACCGAATCAATGGAGCGTAAGACCCGCTCCACTTCCGAACCGAAATCCGCGTGGCCGGGCGTATCTACAATGTTTATTTTCGTATCCTTATAGAAAACGGCGGCATTTTTGGCATAAATCGTGATACCGCGCTCCAGTTCAAGCTTGTTTGAGTCCATGGACACCCCCTCCTCGGCAACACCGGTTTGGCGCAGCATCGCATCCGTTAAGGTTGTTTTACCATGATCGACGTGCGCTATGATTGCGATGTTTCTGATTTCCATAAAAGAAAAAAGCTCCGCCGCGGAGCCAATAAGAGTATAGCGTAAAAATCACTCTTAGTCAAAAATCATATCCGCAACTATCCTACCATCGAGCGAGTGAGAGAAATGAATAAGCTTGCTTAGACATTTCCGAACGAGCAATGATGGAAAGCTCTGCTTACCATTGGCTCCAATGAGAACTCCAACTAAAGAATAGAGATGACGGCACGCACGGGATGCGGCGCGTCGCTCGCAATACGATAGAACATCTGCGAGCTCCGCTGTTCCCTGTCCAATACATCAGCGGCATACATGATGCGAAGATGTTTCGATGTCGCGTTGAAGGAAAGCTTAATCTCGCTTGCAATGTCGGCAACCGGCGCTTCTTTGATTCTTTTGAGATACCCCAGAATCAAAAGCCGGCGTTTATTTGCAAGCGCTTTAAGAACCCGTTCCAATCTCTTTTCTTTTATATCTATACTGACATCCTACCATTGGCTACCATCACGCGAGTGAGGAAAATAAAAAACTTGGTTTGATATTTTCGAACGAGCAAAGATGGAAAGCCCTGCTTACAATTAGAGAATAGAGAAACTGTGGAAAAAGATGAACAAAAAATAGCGCGGAGTTAGGGCACCCGATATGCGGCGAGGTTTTTTTCGATGCGCGAGAGGATGGGTACGTCGCCGGGAGTGAATTTAAGACCCGTGAGCTGCTCATAAATGGCGATGTAGCGGCGGGAAAGTTCAAGGACTTTTTCCTCCGGCGCTTGTGGCAGTTCCGCGTCTTTGTAGGGGTCCGAATGTTCCTTGAACCATAGGCGCAAGAATTCCTTGTCAAAATATTCCGGATCTTCGTCCTTTGCGAGGCGCTCCGCATACGTATTCGCTTTCCAATAACGAGAAGAATCGGGGGTATGTACCTCGTCTATCAAAATGAGAACGCCGTCTGCATCTGTGCCAAATTCATATTTCGTATCAACTAAAATAAGCCCGCGCGCGGCCGCAATCTCCTGCCCTCGCGCAAAAAGCGCGAGGGCAGTTTTCTGCACCTGCTCAAATAAATCCGCGGTGATGAAACCCTCCTCTATCATTTCGGTGGGCGTGAGCGTGCGGTCATGCACGGCTTCTTTCGTGGTCGGATCAAAAATCGGCTGCGGGAGTTTCCGGTTTTTCTGCATGCTTTCAGGCAAGGTAATGCCACCGAAAGCCCGCATGCCTTTGGAATAACGCGTCCAGATGGACGTGTCGGTCACCCCCGTGAGGTACCCACGCACCACGCCTTCAATCCGCACGGGCGTGCACTTCTTCCCCACCGTTACGTTCGGGTCCGGCACCGCGATGACGTGGTTCGCAATTATGTCCTTCGTTTGTTCAAACCAAAACGCGCTTATTTGATTCAGGACCTGTCCTTTCCACGGAATGTGGGCAATAATCCTGTCAAAAGAAGAGTGGCGGTCCGTAGTAACAAAAATAAACCTATTAGCTTGTTCATAAATATCCCGCACCTTACCGGTCTTCTTTTGGCCGAGATTCTGGAAGTTCGTTTCTTTGAGTACGTCCATGGATTAATTATGAGACTTTCTGCTCTTTTTCTATTCTAACCTTCTTTGGATCAAAAATTAAATATGTATCATGATTGCCCACAACGGATTCCTCACCACCTTCAAGAGTTATAAGACCTGCATAGCCTAGAGACTCGACGTAATCGCTAAACATTTTGCCGGTGCGTCGACCAACCTCTTTTAGATTTCCTCCACCAACTTTTCCGTTGCTAATTGTTTCAATTATTTCATCTAAAGCTCCTTGCCAAGACCATGGTATATCCGGTTTTTTTCTTTCTTCCTTCAATACCTCCTTAAATCCTTCTAAAACTATTTTTACATTTTCATTTTTCCTTAAATCGCAGAGTTTTAGATTTTCGATCGAAGTTTCGTACAGATAAGGCTCTGAGTCCTTAATTACGGGTGATCCATCTGCTTTATGTGTAAACCGCTCTCTTTTCGAACGAATTCGAGCATATCCCGTAGCATCTTTTGCTTCAGAAGTCAGATACACACCGCTTCCAACCGTATCTTCTTCTGCTGCATTAAAAACTTTAATCCCTGAGATTCCTGATCCGTGGTACAAAGTTTTTTTTCTTACAAAAAGAGCTAATCCATTATCAATTTCTTCTTCAGCGGGTAGCTGATTCTCAAATTGGTTTGTTCCAGAGGCTCTAGAAAATCCACGCATAATTCGCTATTCACCAGGCGGAGCTAAAGTAATATTTTCCGGGCCGAAAACGACCTCCCGCTTTCCTTCAGAAACGGTGCCGACATCTATAAGTTCATAACCCGCGCGCCTCCCTATTTCAAGCGTCTTTTCCACTTCGGATTCCGGAACGAAAATATAGTACCCTGCTCCCCAGTTGAAGGTTTTGAGGCAATCCCCCACAGGAACCGCGAGCTCGTCTTTGTAATAGGTAAACAAAGACGGTACGGGAAGCCAGGAATGGATGGTGTATGTGAAATTCCTTTTGTCGTAGGCTATTTTCCCCACGCCGTCTCCGGTTGCAGGCAAAAGCGCGTGAATGTCCGTGTTCGCTTCCAGAAGCGCCTCTACCAAAGCAACGTAGGAGCGGGTCGGAATAAGCGCTTCTTCGCCCAAGGTTTTTTCGCTTGAAAGTTTCGTAAGGAATTGTTCCGGAAGCTCCATGGCTTTCTTTATGACGAGGGAAATTCCGTTTGCATGGAGGCCGGAGGAAGAAACCGCGATGATATGGTCCCCTGCCGAAAGTTTTTTGCCGGTAATTAAGCGTTCTTTCGGTGCCACGATTCCGGTCACAGAACCTGATAAACTTGCAATTTGTTTTACGGGAGGTGTAGGGTTTACGATATAGCGCACGCTCGCTGATTCTCCCGCAGGCAAAGCCATGCCGACTTCTTGGCAGATTTTCAAAAATCCGTTCGCCAAATCCTTCGCGCGTTTCTCATCCGCGTACCAAGAACTGTCGCTTGCTTCCAGTTGGTCTGTGAACACAACCGGCATAGCACCTTGTGCGATAACATCGTTCACGACGATAAGCGCGGTGTCTATCGCTATGGCGTCGTAGTAGCTCTTTCCAGTTCTTTCATACATCCACTCTGCAATCCAGTTTTTATTTCCCAAATCTTCCTGCGTCTTGCACCAAATATGTTGTTCTTTCCCACGATATTCAAATACCGCACCGTGCGCGTGCGTTGCATCCTCATTTATATAGACGCCACGCTTATTGGGGAAACCGAGCGTTGCCTTTCCCGCCTCTATCATCGCCATCTTAAACGGCTCCATCTGCGTGTAATCCACTCCTGCTTTCGCGTACTCGCTTTGCATGAAGACCTTAGTATATCGCCTCTTCGGTTCTCATACACTATTCTAGTATTCTCAAGAATTTAAGAACGTTTTCGGCGCGGGCAGTCAGTTTATGCCGTACCAGATTCCCCTCGTTTCTTTTGAGCAGAAGCCCCGCAATTGCCAACCGACGAATATGGTCAGAGGCCGTTTTAAAATTGATTTTTAACTTCTCGGCAATTTCAAAAACCGAAAGTTCCGGTTCCTGTTTGAGCAAGAAAAGGATTTGGATACGGCGGTGATTCGAAAAACCGCGCACCAGCCGTTCAAGGGTTCGGAATGAGATTGGAGTATTCATACTGCACTACATGGCTACAGTTCTATTCTAGTATTCTCAAGAATACTAGAATAGAATACGAAATGGAACAACCCGGTGCGGTGGATTATTAAATGAGGTCTTTGTCTTCAAGATATTTTTTAAAACCTTTTTCCTGAAGCTCGGAATCCTTCGCGATATTATCCTTTGCCATTTTTGCTTTGTACGTAGCGACATTTGCGCGAATAGCAGGGTCTCCCGAACCGATTATTTGAGCCGCGAGGATGCCTGCGTTTTTAGCGCCGCCAATACCAACGGTTGCAACTGGAATCCCAGGTGGCATTTGTACGGTTGCAAAGAGCGCGTCAACGCCCGCCGCGCCCATTTTGCCGGCCACAAGAGGTACGCCAATGACCGGGAGCGCAGTGTGTGCGGCAACAACACCAGCCAAATGCGCGGCGCCTCCGGCGCCGCAAATAAACGCCTTGTATCCGGCTTCTTCGCTTTTCTTTACATACTCCACCACGGCCTCTGGAGTCCGATGAGCGGAGAGGGTGTGAACTTCGCTTCCGACGCCAAGTTCCTCAAGGACTTTGGCGGCCTCCTGCATGACCGGCAGATCCGAATCCGAACCCATGAGAATGCCAACGAGAGGTTTCATGAACCCATTTTACCCTACGCACACTGATTTTGAAAGAAAACAATCACATGGTACAACCTCTGGATGGAAAATGAAGAAGATTGGCAAATTTGGCGAATCAAGAACATTGCCCGGGACCTTGAAATTAGCCTGAACCGTGAAGGATTGCATCAGCTTGCCGAAGCGCTCCTCTCGGCCGCAAAGAAAAAACGACCCGGAGGAACAATGCGAGACTCCGGGGTTATCGAGCTGCAACGTGGGCAACACCGTTTTTAAATATCTGAAGTCCTGGACCATGCTCTGACATCGGCGCGCCGAAGCGGCGAGCCGTGTCCTTCAAAAGTGGCCAATGCGGAAGCTGGGTTGTAAAAAGCGCGCGGTCGGGGTGCGGCATCATACCGAGCACGCGCCCATCGTGCGAAAGAACGCCCGCAATGTCCTCCATCGCCCCGTTTGGGTTTGCTGGCAAGTCCTGATAGATTGTCGTCTCCCCCTTCACATACCGAAACGCCACCTGCTTTTTCTTTGCGAGTTCAACGAGAGTTTTTTTATCAGCCACAAACTTCCCTTCTCCGTGCGCAATAGGAACAGAGAGCTTTTCGATTTCTTTCAACCACGGGCTATCGCCCTCTACTTTCAAATCCACCCAGCGGTCTATGTAGCGGTTTGAATCGTTATAGGTAAGAGCGCCGGGCAAAATCCCGAGCTGCGCCAATATCTGAAAGCCGTTGCAGATGCCTATAATGAGTTTTTTCTCTTTGAGGAACTTTTCAAGCTCTGGGCCCAGGTGATTTTTCACTCGGTTGGCGTATGCTTTTCCGCTTCCCGTATCGTCCCCGTACGCGAAGCCCCCTGGAAACGCGAGAATGTGATAATCCGAAAGTTTTGCTTTTCCATCAATGACATCGTTGATGTGGACGATGTCCGCCCTCCCGCCCGCGAGCTGGAATCCGTATTGCGTTTCCTCTTCGCAGTTAAGTCCGTAGCCGGAAAATACTAATACGTTTACTTTTTTCATGTTTTTATTGCATATACAGAAATCCAGCGTGGAAGAGTCTTGGGCGCCGCATTAGTAAACGTATCTTCCATTACCTCACTATGATCTATTTGAAAACCGGCAGTTTCAACAATTTTTCTTATTTCGTCTTCAGAATAAAAACTAAACAATCTCTCTCCCGCTTTATCAGGAATCATTCTTTCACCCTGGCCTTCTTTCACTGATACAAAAAGTTTTCCTTTGGGCTTCAAAATGCGCTTAAACTCAGAAAGTGCTGCCGGAACCTCAGATTTTTTAAGATTGAGAAGAGAAGCACAGGCCCACACCCCATCATAATTTTCGACAGGAAGACTTGTACTGCGAAGATCCACTTCGTAAAATTTTCCGTCAGGAAATTGCTGTTTAAGCTTTTCTACTGCGGCATGAGAGTAATCTAACCCTTCAACAACTATTCCTCTTTGTCTAAATTGACGTATATCCCTGCCCGACCCTCCAGAGCCAGCATCAAGAACTTTTTCCGGCTTTACATTTGCAAATTGCAAAAAAGCATCCAGCTGCGGGCTCCAGTTATACAACTCACTTTTTTCGGCGTGCCAATCGTTTGCAGTTTCGTAATTTGATTTTGTGGGGTCGTATTCCATATCAATAATTTTTGAACGTGCCTCGGTAGGCTTCCAATGCTTTTTCAATGCCGATGCCAGCGATTTTCTTTTTGCCGCTTTTTATAGAAAGTATTTTTGATTTGGTTATTTCGCCAATTTTCTGCATAGAAAGTCCTCCAAAAAGTTTTTCAAACTTTTTGGAGGCGCCGGAAGCCACCGTTGCAACAATTCTTCCCTGGCTTTCTGAAAAAAGCTTCACGTATTCATGCTTCGCACTCCCCCGCATTTTCCCAACATCAACATCAATGCCCATCTTGCCCGCCATTGCCATTTTAGAGAGTGCAACTGCCAGACCTCCCCGCCCTAGGGAAATCGCGGAGGCTACAAGTTCGGCTTGAATCGCGTGCATGAGCGCGCGATATATTTTGAGATTTTTCTTTCCATCTACCGAGGGAACTCTACCACCCACAATTCTCTGCATACGATAGTATTCCGACCCTCCAAGCTCTTCATGCGTCTCACCGAGAAGATATACAAAGTCGCCAGCGGCTTTCGGATCGATGGAAACGGCTTTCTCTGCGTCCGCTATGACGCCAATGGATGAAATCAAAAGCGTCGGAAGCACTGATATTTTTACAAATTCACCGTTCTCGTCATAACCCTTAAAGTCGTTAAACATACTGTCTTTCCCAGAGATGAACGGCGTGCCGTAGGCAATGGCATAGTCGTGGCAAGCACGCACGGCCTCTTTCAACTGCCACAATCGCTCTGGTTCATCAGAAGAAGCCCAGCAAAAATTGTCCAGAAGCGCCAAGTGGTCGAGTGTGGCGCCCGCGGCCACGGCATTTCGTATGGCGGTATCAACGGCGCAGGCCGCCATTTTGTATGGATCAATGTTGCTGTAGTAGGGCGTAACGCCCGAGGAAAGCACGACCGCTTTTTGAGACGAGAGAAGCGGTTTAAAAACTGCCGCGTCCCCGTTCACCCTCCCCGCACCCTGTAAGGGCTTTATAACCGAGCCGCTCTGCACTTCATGGTCATATTGCCTTGAGATGAATTCATTACTTGCGAGGTTTAGCCTCGTCAACATCCTCAAAATAGTTTCCGAAAAATCTTTAGGCTCCTTGCCCACCCGCAGTTCCATATATGGAACTGCGGGTGGTTTTCGTATCAGAAGATGCTTCTTCGGCAAACCGTTATGCAAAAACTCCAAATCGATATCAACTGCTGTTGAGCCGTTGTAGGTAACGACGCACCGGCCGGTTTTCGTGAACTCGCCGATTACCGTCGCTTCTACTGCCCGGCTTTTCATAAGTTCCGAAAATGCGCGCCACTTGGCTTTCGGCACCGCCAAGGTCATGCGCTCTTGTGATTCGGAAATCCATATCTGCCACGGCTCCAAGCCGGGATATTTCAAAGGAATTTTTTCCAAGTCCACCCGTACTCCGCCCGATTGTTCTGCCATTTCTCCCACCGATGAGGAAAGTCCTCCAGCCCCGCAATCTGTTATCGAGTTAAAGAGATTTTGGTCTCTGGCTTCTTTTACAATCGCATCACTCATTTTTTTCTGCGTAATGGGGTCGCCTATCTGCACCGCCGTCGCGGGAGAACTGGTACTCAATGATTCCGAAGAAAACGTCGCGCCGTGAATGCCGTCCAAGCCCACGCGCCCGCCCACCATGACAATATAGTCCCCCGGCTTCGCCTCCTTTTCATACAGTTTTCGTTCGCCATTCTTTTTTGGGATGAGGCCGACAGTTCCGGCAAACACCAAGGGCTTCCCGCGATATGACTCATCAAAAAGCATGAAGCCGTTCGGGGTTGGAATGCCGCTCTGATTTCCTCCCGCATTGATGCCGGCTATCACGCCCTCTGCGATGCGCTTTGCTGAAAGCATTTCCTGTGTTTTTCCGGGGTCGCGGAATAGGCGCCGCCCGTCTTCGGGCGGCGCAAAGCAAAAACCGTACACATTCGCCACTGGTTTTGCCCCAAGTCCAAAACCTATCGCGTCACGATTGACTCCGCCGATTCCCGTTATCGCGCCGCCAAACGGGTCCAAAGCGGAGGGCGTGTTGTGCGTCTCCACTTTATGCGTAATCACGTACTCGTCGTCAAAAACGATTCCTCCTGCATTGTCTTTGAAGACCGAAATACAAATGTCTCCGTTACGCGTTTTACGTTTTGCGTTGCGGATTTTTTCTGTCGCTCCTTGTATGTAGGTTTTGTAGAGGCCATCTTTAATGCCGTCTATCGCGCTCGCGAATATCGTGTGCTTGCAGTGCTCGCTCCACGTCTGCGCGAGCATCTCTAATTCCGCATCGGTTGGACTTCTTCCCTCATGCCGAAAGTGATTTCTGATGCTCACCATTGAATCAAAATTGAGCGCCAATGGACCGCGATGTATACCATGTTCATTAGCGATGCCTTCCCCACCTATCTCAATAAGTTCACCATCAGAAACTTCAAGATTGACTGAAAGAACCCGCGAGGAACCCGAAAGCGAGACGCGCGGAACCGAGGGAATCGCGCGAGCTTCTTTTCTGAGGTCCGTACCAAAAATCTTTGCCGATTGTATCAAAGAATTATGCAAACTCGCGGTAATCTTTTCGATATGCGTACGAGACAGATTCCCTTCTATGAAAAAAACTTGTGCGGAATAGACTTGCTCACCGTCTTTAAATTTTTTCTTTGTCGCATCCTCAATCGTTTCCTTGGCGGTCGCGCCTACGTTGTCCGTAACTCCCGAAAGAAACCCTATTTCAATCCCCCAGTGGAATTTCGCCGGTAGCCACCGACCCATGTATGAGGCTTCTACGCGAGAGTTGGTAAGAGCACGCCGCGCAAGCGTGAGTTCGCCAGGAGTTAGCGCGGCATCTATAAGATAGGAGTCCGCTATATGCACCTTGCCCACTCTTTCCCTTCCAGCAAGGGCTTGAAATTGCTTTATTTTGACCTGCGCGCGAGCGTCCGGGATTGTAGGTACGACATCAATCCGGACTGTCATGTATGCATAATACGGTGAAACTACACTTTCTCAAAACTTCATTATTTTGAAAAAGACGCGTTACTGAAGCAAGTCAATTACGACCGCCTGTACACATCTTCATACATAAACCAAATTTTTGTCCCCTTAAACCAAAACATTTTCCACCCTTGCATGCCTCCCACAGGTTCAGTGTGTGTTCCTTCTTGGGCGCCGTAGGCACCATTCTTGAGTCGTTAAAACGAGAAAGCTTTGGCCCAAACATAAGAGTATTTTACCATTGGCCAGTGGACACTAAAAAGATCTTGTGGAAAATTAAAAACTGCCTTATTTTTTTCAGCAACATACTCGGGAATCAATACGCCACCACGCTACCGATCTTGATGAATATCCTCAATCTTGACTCCTTCCATCTGCTGGGTAAGATGAAAATCTACTTTTTCTTCTTACTTGCGATGCAGGAGTAGATAGCTTATAGTCTGCTCGTACTTAATAACTAAGCACTTATTATTATGCCCCGAGAGAGTAGGAGAAGAAAACCACAAAAAAAAGATGCATTCTGGGTTAAAGTCCAGGATCGCCTTGAGGGAAGAGGTGGAAAAAGAAACCCTTTAATTGATCATGCTGTGCAGGTGGCAAACCACGGCCGGGGAGGCTTTAAGTATTTTGCGGGTGAAGAAAAATATAAACCTACAACAAATACATATTTCTGAAATGTGCTTCTGCATTAGCCAGAATCTATTCTAGTTTTTTGCAAAAAACTAGAATGCCGACATAACTAGAACCCATCTCAAAATAAATCGCGTAGCGCGTGCATGAACCCTGAAACTTTGTACGCGGCGAAGAGAAGAACGGCGGCGGCGAGGCGCGAACGCGTAAATCGTCTCTTGCCGATAGGCAG
>Ga0209542_10009968_pt1 | contig 17283 bp, 17 predicted proteins | sample RifCSPhighO2_01_FD_184028 | JGI IMG/M metagenome (GOLD analysis project Ga0209542, IMG submission 184028) | Soil microbial communities from Rifle, Colorado - Rifle CSP2_plank highO2_0.1 (SPAdes) (version 2) | ecosystem: Environmental > Terrestrial > Deep subsurface > Rock core/Sediment ...
CACCAGCGTGGAGGAGAAGATATATCCCGGCTACGTGCTCGTGGAGATGGTCCTCGCGGATGATTCCTGGTACGTGGTCCGGAACACTCCCCGGGTGACGGGCTTCGTGGGCGCGGATAACACCAAACCGACCCCCTTGTCCAAGGAAGAGGTGGAATCGCTTTTGAGCCGCATGGGCAAGGAGGAAAGCAGGTTCAACGTGGATCTGCGGGTGGGCGACGTGGTCAAGGTCATCGACGGTCCGTTCAAGGACTACGACGGCAAGGTGGCGGAGATCGACGAGGAAAAGGGACGGGTGAAGGTGCTCGTGCCCGTTTTCGGCCGGGATACCGCGGTGGACCTGGATTCTTTACAAGTCAAGAAAATATAAGTACAATCTGACCACTAGCGGAATGGCCCCCGCCTCCGCGAGCGCTTCGGCGGGGTGCTCATTTTCGTGGATCAATCGAGGACTCTTGAACGAAAATGGCAAAAGAAATCAAAACTATCCTGAAATTGCAGCTGCCGGCCGGGGCGGCCAACCCGGCCCCGCCGGTGGGTACGGCGCTCGGTCCGCACGGGGTGAACATCGCCGAATTCTGCAAACAGTTCAACGACGCGACCAAGGAAATGACCGGGGACATCGTGCCCGCGGAAATAACCATTTTCGTTGACCGCAGCTTCTCCTTCAAGCTCAAGACTCCGCCGGTCGCCTCCCTGCTTAAGAAGGCCGCCGGAGCGGAGAAGGGCGCCGCGAATCCCCTGAAGGATAAAGCCGGTTCCGTGACCCGCGCGCAGGTCCGCGAGATCGCGGAACGGAAAATGCCCGATCTGAACACGGATAACATCGAGGCGGCGGAAAGGATAGTGGAAGGCACGGCGCGCAGTATGGGCATTAAGATCGAATAGTTCCCGTCCGGGGGTTGTCGGGAGCGAAAGCGGCGATCGGCGGATATCAAAGCTGAAGGTTGGGATCATAAACCAAAAAACCGCCGGAAGGCGGTTTTTTGTATGTTAAAATAAAACGCATGAAGCGCGGGAAATTCATAGTGCTCGAAGGCACGGACGGCAGCGGGAAAGCCACCCAATTCCGGCTGCTTTCGGAGCGCCTGCGGAAGGCGAAGGTGAAGGCATCCACCTTCGATTTTCCGCGCTACGGACACCCGTCCGCCTGGTTCGTGGAAAGATATTTGAACGGGGATTTCGGGTCGCTCAAAGAGGTGGGTCCGAAAACAGCCTCTCTTTTCTACGCCTTGGACCGCTACGCGGCGGGGCCGGCCATACGCAGCGCGCTTACCCAGGGGAAGACGGTCATTTCAAATCGTTACGTGGCCTCGAACCTGGGGCACCAGGGCTCCAAAATGCGGGGTCCGGCCGCCAAGCGGAAATATTTTCAGTGGGACATGGAATTGGAATACGGAACGAACAATATCCCCGAGCCGGATCTTAATCTCATCCTGCACGTTCCGGCCAAGGTGGCGCAGAAGCTGGTGGACCAGAAGCTCCGGCGGAGGTATCTCCTGAACGGCAAGAAGCGAGACCTGCACGAGACCGATCTGGGGCATCTGAAGCGCACGGAAGGCACCTACCTTTTGCTTTCGGAGCTTTTCCCGGAAAAATTCCGCCTGGTGGAATGCGTGAGGGGGGACCGGCTTCTGTCTCCGGAAGAGGTGCACGAGAAAATTTGGCAAATCGTGAGGAGCAGGTTAAAACTAAAGGCATAATGGCCCACCAACCCACCATAGGACTCGAGATCCACGCGATCCTGAAAACGCGGACCAAGATGTTCTGCGATTCCTTGAACGACCTGGAGGAGCGGGAGCCCAACAAGAACGTCTGTCCCGTATGCCTGGGCCATCCCGGCACTCTGCCCACCATCAACAAAAAAGCGGTGGAACACGTCATCCGGGTGGGCCTGGCTTTGGGCGGCAGGATAGCGCCGGTCTCCAAATTCGACCGCAAGAACTACTTCTATCCCGATCTGCCCAAGGGCTACCAGATCTCCCAATACGATCAGCCGATCGTCACGGGCGGCGAACTCCTGGGCGTGCGGGTCCGGCGCGTGCACCTCGAAGAGGACGCCGGCCGGCTTTTGCACGAGATACCCGGCGAGACCAAGAAAGGCCAAGCAAGCTATGTGGATTTCAACCGGGCAGGCGTGCCTCTCCTGGAGCTCGTGACCGAGCCGGATATCCGCAGTGCGGAGCAGACGGTGGAATCCGCCCGCGAACTTCAGCGCATCCTGCGCTATTTGGAAGTATCCGATGCCGATATGGAAAAGGGCCAAATGAGGGTGGAGGCGAACGTCAGCTTGGACATGGGCCCCAAAGTCGAGCTCAAGAACATAAATTCATTCAAGGCGGTCGGGGCGGCCATTGACTATGAAGTGAAACGGCAAAAAGAGGTGCTCGAGGGAGGCGGGGCGGTGGAACATGAAACGCGGGGGTGGGATGAGGCGAAGCAAATAACCGTTTCCCAGCGGGGCAAGGAGGAAGCCCACGACTACCGATATTTCCCGGAACCGGATCTGCCCGCCTTCGAAACGGAAGGATTCGAGCCGGAGAGGTTGCGCGCGGAATTGCCGGAACTGCCTGCGGCGAAGCGGGAGAGATTCGCGCGGGAATTCAGATTGAGCGGAGCCCAGGCCGCCATGCTGGTGGATATGAAGCCGGTAGCCGATTTCTTCGAGGAGGCGGTCTCCGAACTCGCGACCATGGACGAGAAGGGCTCTGCCGCGCCGGCCAAACAGGCCGTGTCGCTCCTGTTCAATTATCTGACGAGCGACCTCTTGGGTCTCGTAGGCGTGAGCGGCGGGGACTTCCAAAAGATAAAGATAAAACCGGAAGGCTTGGCTCATCTCGCGGATCTTATAAACGACGGGAAGATAATGAGCCGCCAGGCGAAGGAAATTCTCCGCAAGATGTTCGAGACCGGGGAGGACCCGGAAGCCATCATGAGGGATGAAGGCCTGGAGACGGTCTCCGATCAGGGCGAAGTGGCGGACGCGGTTCGGGAAGTGATCGCCGCGAATCCCAAGGCCGCAGCGGATTTCAAGAAAGGCAGGGAAGCCAGCTTGAAGTTCCTTCTGGGACAGGCCATGGCTAAACTGCGCGGGCGGGGGGATCCGGAGCAGATCCGGGAAATTCTCCACAGGACGCTTTCGGAATAGGCATATAATAAAAACAGCCAGGCTTTCCCGCGAAAGGAGGTGGACCGTGCGTGGATGGCTGACGCTGTTTTTGATAATCGTATCGATCGCAACCTCGTCGGCGCAGGACCGGAGCGGGTTTCTGCCTGTCCCGGCCGGTACCCCGACGGTACCGTCGGGGGATGCGTCGGGACCCGAGAACGGCCCGGCAGCCGTCGAAGCGCCCCAGCCGAGCGTCAAGGGTTCGGACCAGATCGTCCGCTGGCAGAATCTGCTCGTGGATGCGGAGGGATTGCCCCGGATCGCGGATCGGGCCATGTTCGAGGCGATGATCGCGAGCGGCGAGCTCGTGCCCATCACGCCCTGCGAACACCTGGTCATCGACCCGCGCCTGGACCCCGCCTACCGCTACGGCCTGCCGCGGCTCGTGGACCTGCTCCACTCGTTCGCGGCCGCGTTCCGCGAGGAATTCGGCCGGCCCATCCAGGTGAATTCGGCCGCCCGCGACGTGCCGAAGCAACGCGGACTGGGCAAGATCAAGGCGGTCCGGAACAAGCGCGGCAAGAAGGTGCTCGTCGGCAACTTCAACGCCGCGGCATGGGAAGGACCAAAGGCGTCCCTGCATCTCACGGGAGCCGCGGGGGATATCTCCTGGGTCCGCATGACCAAAAAGGAACGGGAGTTCACCAAGAACTGGTTCCTGCCGCTCATGGAGGCGCAGCTAGCCTGGCTCACCGAGGAGACCGGCAGCCAACACGTTTGGCACGTCACGGTGCTCCGGGGTTGGGCCGAGGCGATGGCGCAAGGACAAAGATGACGACGCCCGTACCTGGAGGATACGGGCGTCCGCTGTTTGTCGATATTGAAACAGTTCCGGAATATGCGTATAAACATAATGGAACCCGCAAAGGAGGCTGAATGCTGATAGGCCGATTGCGCCTGAGAGTGGACGATAAATGGCGCTTGCGCATTCCCGTCGTCTGGCGGGAAGAGTTCGGAGGCGCCGTTTACCTCGAGGAGGACGAGTTAGGCTACCTGCGCATCCATCCCGAGCCGCCGCCGGTGGACAGGGAGCGTGCCCCCTTCTGCTTCAAGCAGAAAGTGGACAGCCACGGGGTGAGCATCCCCGAAGAGGTCCGCGACTCGCGTTCTTTCTTCTACGGACGAGAGGTCATGCTCGTCGGCCGCCAGGAATTCCTGGAGATATGGCCCTGGAAGGGAGAAGAGATGTGCGCTTGAAGGACGAGCGGGTGCCGCGTGGGGCACCCGCTATTCGCTTTTCAAAAAGGCGCGCGCAAGCCGCAAGGCCTGTCCGGCGTTCCGGACCCATTCTATTTCCGCGTCACGCTTGAACCAGGTGATTTGGCGCTTGGCGTAGGCCCAGGTGTTCTTGTTCATCAATCCTTCGGCCTGGGCGGGCGATATCTCGCTGCGCAGGCAAGCGGCGGTTTCGCGGTAGCCGATGGCTTCGAACGCCGGAACGAAACCGTATTTTTTGAGCAGTTGCTCGGTCTCCCGGAACAGGCCGTCCGCGATCATTTTTCCGGTGCGTCCCGCTATCCTTCGGAACAGGACCTCCTTCGGCGGCTGAAGACCGAGCTTCAGGACCGAGAAGGGGACCGGACGCTTTTGCCTTTGGGAGGTGAACGGTCGGCCGGTGGAGAGCGCCACCTCCAGCGCCCGGATGATCCGGCGGGGGTTCCTGGGATCCACGACATATTCCGCTTCGGGATCGAGCCGGACCAATTCCGAGAACAGCGCATCCAGTCCCTCGCGCGCCATTCTCGCATTCAATTTTTTCCTCAAAATTTCATCGGGCGGAACATCGGGAAGTTCCAGGTTCTCGGTGACGGCTTGGACGTAAAGTCCCGTCCCGCCCGCGAGGATGGGCAACTTCTTGCGCTTCAAGACGTCCTTAACGGTCGCGAAGGCATCTCTCTGGAATTCCGCGACGGTGTACGGCTCGTCCGGTTTGCGTATATCGAGCAAGTGGTGCCGGACGCCTTCGGAGAAGAAATATTTATGACCGCTATCCCGGACCGGCTTGGCGGTGCCGATATCCATGTCCCGGTATATCTGCCGGGAGTCGGCGGAGATTATCTCGCCGCGCAATTCTTTCGCCAACCGGATGGCCAGGGCGGTTTTGCCGCTTGCGGTCGGACCGACCACGGCGATGATCTTTGGCTTGGCGGCTGGTTTTGACATGCGAAAAGGTATGTGGTTGAATCCGAATCGGAAAGGGGTGATTGACATGACCGAGTTTCAAGTCCTCCTCTCCGGCGGGGGTCTCATTCTCGCGGTCGTCGCATTCGCCTTCTGGAAGGCGAGCCGCAACGCGAACACTCCGCCGAAGGGCTCCGGTCTCAACGTCCGGTAGCGGCACAGGGCTCGAGTTCACGAACGGACTCGAGCCCTGATCCATTTTTGACGGAAGCACCTTTATAAGTTTACCCTAAAAGCGGCACCCCTTCCTTGGAGGCATTTCATGAGAGAAGCATTTCGGAAGTTGAGGGCCCCGTTCCGATGGGTCAAGATGACCCTGTTCGTACCGTGGGCCGACTGGCAAGACTCGCGGACCTACCAGGAGGCCTGGGACAAGTACCACCGGGCCGACAAGCTTCCCGCCTAGGGGACTGCGAACAACGAAGAGAACGCTCCCGGCGCCGTGTCGGGAGCTTCTTGTTTAAATGACCTTGGATCTTATCTCCTCCGAGATCTTCTCGATCAAGGATTCTAGCCCGATCTCGCCTTCCTGCCCCCGGCGGTAGTGCCGCACGTTCACCGTGCCGCTTTTCTCCTCCCTTTCGCCCACGACCAGAATGTAGGGCGTTTTTTCCATCTCCGCGGCCCGGATGCGCTTGCCGAGGGTCTCCTCCGCAACGCGGAGTTCCGCGCGGATGCCGGCCTTCTTCATAGACTCGACGATCTTCTCCGCGTACTTGCCGAACTTGTCCCCGACCGGGAGGATCGCGGCCTGGATGGGGGAGAGCCACAGCGGCAGGGCGCCCGCGAATTTTTCGATCAAGAAGGCGATGGTCCTTTCGAGCGCTCCGACCGAGGAGCGGTGAACGACCACCGGCTGTTCTTCTTTGCCCTTGGCGTTCACGTATTTGAGCCCGAATCTTGCGGGCAGGCAGAAATCGTATTGCACCGTGAAGACGGTATCCTCCTTGCCCAGCACGTTCTTCATCTGGATGTCTATCTTCGGGCCGTAGAACGCCGCCTCATCCTTCGCTTCGTAGAAGGGCGCCTGTATGGATTTCAAGACCTTGCGCAGCGTAGCTTCGCCTTCCCGCCAGCCCGCGGGGTCGTTGTAGTATTTTTTCTTGTTCTTCGGATCGCCCAGGGACAAACGATACCAGTAATCCTCGCCCTTCCGGAATCCCAGCACGCCTACGGAGTAATCAATGAGGTCAATGACGTCCCGGATCACTCCGGCTGCCTGCTCCTTGGTGCAAAAGATATGCGAATCGGCCAGGCAGAAACTGCGTACCCGCAACAGTCCGGTGAGTTCGCCGGATTTCTCGTAGCGGTACAGCTTGGCCACTTCCGCGATGGGCATCGGCAGTTCTTTGTAGCTCCGCGGCTTTTGGCTGAAGATCATGAAGTGGTGCGGACAGGTCATCGGTCGCAGGACCAGTTTGTCCTCGTCCACCTGCATCACCGGGTACATGGTGTCCTTATAGTAAGGATAATGGCCGGAGATCTCGTACAGCCGAACCCGAGCGAGATCCGGGGTATAGACGTGCTGATAGCCCCTGCGGACTTCCTCGTCCACGATGAACCTCTCCAGCTCTCTGCGGATGGTCGCACCCTTATCGGTCCAAAGCGGCAGGCCCGGGCCGACCTCGTCCCGGAAAAAGAAGATGTCCAGATCGGCACCCAGCTTGCGGTGGTCCCTGCGTTTCGCTTCTTCGAGCATGTGCAGATGCTTTTGGAGTTCGTCCTTGGTGGCGAAAGCCAGGCCATAGACACGGGTGAGCTGGGGGTTCTTTTCGTCCCCGCGCCAGTAGGCGCCGGCAAGATGAGTGAGCTTGAACGCATCCGGATTTATCTCCCGGGTGCTCTTCACGTGTCCGCCCCGGCAGAGGTCCTGAAACACGTCCCCGGTCCTATAAATGGACAGTCCCTTCTTTTCCTTCACGAATTCCTTGATAAGGTCGAGCTTGAACGGCTGATCTTTGAATGCCTTGCGCGCTTCGGCGGGCGTGACCTTCTTGCCACGGAAAGGCAGGTCCTGCCGCGCCAACTCCCGCATCCGTTTTTCCAGTCCCGCCAGATCTTCGGTGGTAACGGGCCGGGGGAAAAGGAAGTCGTAGTAGAAGCCGTTTTCGATGGTGGGTCCTATGCCAAGCTTGGCCTTGGGATATTTCTCGAGCACGGCCGCGGCCAGCAGGTGGGCAAGGGAATGTCGGATGGGGTCCATTTCGGCCCCGGCTGATCTTTGTTTCTTCATGATAATTTTCATTATGCTACAGCGGTTTTTTAAAGCAAACTAAAAAGCCTCTTCCGGGGTGGAGGAGGCTTTTTGGGGTACGATCCTTATCCTGCCGCAAGAAGCCGCTTCCACCGGGAAGTAGTCGAGGTAGTCGCGGTCGTCAAGGACGAGGGCAGATACATGGGACCAGCTTATGATCCGTAACGACGGTTGTCAAATTCCGTTTCCTTAACTATCCAGGGCAAATGGTATATCATTTGCCTATCTCCCATGATCGATGCGACCCTTCTCCGTAATGATCCGGATGCGGTCAAGGCCGGAATAGCGAGCAAGAACGCCGACCCGGCTTTGGCGGACGAGTTTCTGAAGTGGGACAAAGTTTGGCGGGAAGTGACCGCGGAATTGGAGGACCTGCGGGCGGAGCAGAACCGTTTGAGCCGCGAACGCGCGGTGGACGAAGCGAAGGCCAACAAAGAGCGCGTGAAGGGCAAGGAGAAGGAGCTTGAAGAGGTGGAAGCGAAAAGGCAGGCTGCCTGGCTCGAGATCCCCAACCTGCCCCTTGCGACCGTCCCGGCCGGCAAGAGCGAGGCGGAGAACGTGGAGCTCCGGGTCTGGGGCGAAAAGCCGGAATTCGATTTCAAGCCCAAGGACCACCTGGAGCTGGGAGAAAAGCTCGGCATTCTGGATTTCGAATCGGGGGCCAAGGTGTCCGGCTCCGGATTTTACTACCTGAAGAACGACGGAGTGCTTCTGGAGCTTGCGCTTGTGAGATATGCCTTGGATTTCTTGCGGGAAAAAGGCTTCGATCTTTGGTTCACGCCCGATATGGCGCGGGAAAAATTCTACCTCGGGACCGGTTATCAGCCCCGCGGTCCGGAAGCCCAAACGTACGTGATAGAGGGTTCCGACCTGGGACTCATCGCGACCGCGGAGGTCACCCTTGCCGCCATCCATTCCGACGAGATCCTGGAAGAGAGCGCCTTGCCGAAATTGTACGCGGGATATTCGCATTGCTTCCGGCAGGAATCCGGGGCTTACGGGAAATATTCCAAGGGCTTGTACCGCGTGCATCAGTTCACCAAAGTGGAAATGTTCGCGTTCTCGAAGCCGGAGGACTCCCCGGCGGTCCATGAGCGTCTGCTTGGCCTGGAGGAAGAGCTGTGGCAGGGATTGGGCATTCCGTATCGAGTGCTCGAGATGTGCGCCGGAGACCTTGGAGCGCAGGCCGCGCGAAAGATAGATCTCGAGGCCTGGATGCCGGGCAGAGGGGACTGGGGCGAGGTCACTTCCACCTCCAACACCACCGATTATCAGGCGCGCCGGTTGAACATCCGCATGCGGGGCGCAAAAGGGAACGAGCTGGTGCATACGCTGAACGGAACGGCCATCGCCACTTCCCGGGCCATCGTGGCCGTGCTTGAGAATTATCAGACCAAGGAAGGCAGGGTCCGGGTACCCGAAACTCTCCGGAAATATTTGGGCAAGGACATCATCGGATGAGCCGGGTAGGGGTATAATTGGAGCATGCTTCCTTCGCGCAAGCACGCTGACTTTCAGGCGACCGAGGTCTCCTTGATCGAGATCCAGGAAAAAAGGAGACGGCGCAGGAGATACCGGTTGCGGATGCTCTTGGCGGTCCTTTTAATCGGACTGGCCCTGGGGGCGGCTTGGGCCGTTTTCCGCTCGCCGATCTTCGAGATCCGGGAGATAAAAGTCTCCGGCAATGATCAGGTGTCCGAACAGGATGTCATCGTGTTCCTGCAGAACAAGATACTGGGCGATTCACGCCTGAACGCGTTCCTGGGCTTCCGCAATTTCCTGGTTTGGCCGCGGGAGCTCGCATCGGAAGAGCTGCGGGAATTTCCCGCGCTCAAACGCATCGCTTTTTCCAAAGATTATCGGGAGAAAAAACTGACGGTGGAGGTCACCGAACGGCTTCCGTTCGGGGTCTGGTGCCTGGCCAAGACCGAAGAGCATTGCTACTGGTTCGACGAGGCCGGCCTGGTCCTGGATCGGGCGCCGATCGTGGAGGGGAATCTGATACCCCGGGTGACGGACGAGACCCGGGAGACCCTTTCCGCGGGTTCCGGGGTCCTGCCGGGCGCATTCATGCCCCCGCTCATATCCATCTTCCGGGTCCTCCGGGACTCCCGCATGGCGGTCAAGGACATCCGGCTGGAGCAAGCCGAATTGCAGGAACTTAAGGTCATCACCTACCGCGGGCCGCTGATCTACTTCAGTCTGCGCTTCCCGGCGGATCAGGCGCTGGCGGTCATAAGATCATTCGAAGCGAAGCCATCCGACGAACTGAACCGGCTGGAATACCTGGACTTCCGGACCGAGAACCGGGCCTATTACCGGTAGCCGGACCTGATGTAGAATGGACGTATGCGCAGTCCCAAGCCGGCTTTTAGTTGGAAAACGGTCCTTTTGCTTTCCGCCATCTCCATCCTCGCGATCTTGGCCGCAGTTCTGATCTGGCTCATAGTCGCGGTCTTCTTGCCCACCCGCGAGCGCATCCAAAATTTCGACCGGGTTCTGGAGGTGGAAAAAGAGATCCTGCGCAAGCACGGCTTGGAGAGGTTGCCCCAGTTTCCGGATTAAAACTCAGGCCGCCTTCTACAATGCCACGCGGTAGCTATCGTAGTTCGTACACGAAGATCGAAGTTCCCGCCCGGAAATCCGGCTCGGGGATGCCGCCCATGCCTTCCGCCCGCGGACGAAGTTCCGTAAGCCATCGATATTCATCTTCCGGTTTGCGGTCAAATCCGGGAGCTGCCGGCTGAATGGCGCCTTGGAGCGTGTTCACGGAGATGGCCAACCAGTAAATGCCTTGGTCGCGGGGGTCGCCTTTCGAAGACCACCAGGGGATGCTCTGACCCGGCAAATAGTATTCCGCGCTGCCGCCGCCGAAATAATCCACCGCGATGCGGTCTATCTCCGGATTCTCGCGCACCAGGTCCTTGAGCCGCTTCAGATCCTGCCCCCAATCGTAATTGGAATCGGTCACGTAGCGGTAGCCCTGGGACCCTCCTCCTCCGACCTGGTTGAAATACGACAGGAAATAAGGCGCAGCCGCGAGGCTTTCCACGAGGAACCAGAACAGCAGGACGACCAGGAAAACATATTTGATCGGCACTTCGGCCAGTTTCCGCATGCCCGCCAGGGGATCGCGGAACATTTCGGGTCCCAGATCCCACACCCATTTTTTCCAAGCGGAGGCGGCGAGGATGTAGGTGAACGGCAGGACCGGGAAAAGATGGCGGAAGCCGATATTCAAGGGACTTTGGATGCTCCAAGCCCAGTAGAGCAGGACGAACACGAGCATGGCGAACTCGGTGAAGTTCAAGCTCAAGTAATCCAGGAAATCATACCGGACCCGCAAGCCCCGTTCCCGGATCTTGCGCCAGACCGCCCGAAGTCCGAGCAAGAGAGCGGCAAAGAACATGATGATGACCGGCAGAGGTTCTTTGAGCAGATAAACCACCGGGAAGTACCAGGGAGAGCCCGCCGCGGATACTTGGCCGAGGAAATAAGCGGTATTGCCCCCGGCGGACCGCTGCATGACCATAAGCACGCCCAGCATATACTCCCCGAACGGCCGGAGGACCGGACTCTCGGCCAGCCGGATGTTCAGATCGGCAAGGCAACGGACCGGTTTGCACGTCTCGCCCGGGGCGGGCGGCCCGCCGGCGAAGGAGGTCAGGATGAACTCCGTATCCGAGACCTGCTTTTCGACGGGGTAATTCCAGGTGAAGAGAAGATATACGGGATAGACCACCAGCACGTATCCGATGAGCATGATGACGGCCGCGTTCCTGATATGCCTCAAGGCGAGAAGCGAGAAGTGCCGCAATCTGGCCCCCCGTGAGACGCGGTGGAACGCTTGTCCGATCTCCGCGAGGTAGAAAACCAATATGAGGAACAAGAAGAAGGGAACCAAGAGGACCGTCGAAAATTTGGTGAGTGCGGCCAAGCCGAAGGTCAGGCCCGCCCAAAGGATGTTCCATCGGGACGGTTCGCCCAGGGATCTCAAGAAAAAATACGTGGCCACGAGTATCCCGAACACGGCCGCTGCGTCCGTGGTGACGAAGTGTCCGTGAGCCAGAACGCTCGGGGATAAGCCGAAGAGCAGAACGGGGACCAGGCCCCAAAGCTTGCCCAAGAGACGGCTGGACCAGAAGTACAGGAAAAGGACGGTGAGCACGGTGAGCAGGATCGCTCCCAGGCGGGATGCCTGGACTATCCGGTCGGCGTCGTTCCCCGCTCCGTACAAGAACGCTCCGCCGGTCGCCCATTGGGAATTTATTTCGGAGGTCCAGGATGCGTTCTTGTCCGGGAAGTTCACATCCAGGAAAAGCAGGGGAATGCCCGCCAAAGCCTTGAGGAGCGGGGGGTGCTCCGGGTTCAACCGAAAATCCAGGTAGCGGACATAGCCGTACCCCGCAGGGATGTGCGCGAGCTCATCCACGATCGCCGACTCATTGGCCGACGCGGAAAGCATGAGAATCACCGCCACCGCGGCGATCATTCCGGCCAGGAACCAGCCGGTTCGGCCAGGAAGGCTTATTTTCATGATTCCATTATATAACATCGGATACCTCGAACCTATGCTATACCCCGCTTTTACGCCGTCCGTTTCATTCCCGGATCCCGGCGCCGGCTTTGAGATTCGGGGACAACCGGGTAGAATTTCGGGGAAATGCGTAAGCGTGTCGATAAAATGAACGTTTCCCCCGAGATCCGGGACGTGCGTTCCGGATCCGGCCAGAGAGGCGAAACGCCGATTCGAACGGAAGATCTGGAACGATTCGCGCCGGAACAGCCGTCCCCGGCGCTCTCTCCCGGGCGGCCCATGCGTTTCTGGCTGCTTTTCTGCGTCATAGCTGCCGCGCTGGGACTCGCGTTCTACGCGTATTTCCCGCCGGGATCCGCGGAGCCGTCCGAGACCGGATCGGAAAGCGGCGAGGAATTCGCGAAATTAGGCGATATTTTCGCAAATCTGGCCGCCGGTTTCGGAGGGATACAGAAGTTCTCCGCGAACGGCTTGGCTTTGTTCCGGGAATTGGGGTCGTTGGAACGGGAATGGCCGGATCTGATGCTGGACCAAAAGGGCGGAGAACTCCTGGCCCGCCTGGAAAGCATTAAAAAAAGGATCGGTGAATTGCGCGGCGCGGTGGGGAGCATTTCCGGCGGCGGAGGACTGGGACTGGAATCCGATCTTATCCGGGCGGATGATTTTTTGGCCGCGTTCATACCTTGGCTCGGCTCGGAAGAGCCCCGGCGCATCGCCGTCCTCCTTCAGAACCCTTCCGAGCTTCGTCCCGGAGGCGGTTTCGTCGGCAGCTATACGGAACTGGTCATTCGGAAGGGCAACTTGGAAAGCATGGAGGTGAGGGATATCAACGATCCGGATCGCGAACTTACGGTCAAAATGATCCCGCCGCGGCCGCTTCAGGGCCTGGTCAGCCGTTGGCGGGCGGCGGATGCCAACTGGTTCCTGGATTTTCCGGTTTCGGCGCGAAAGGTCCTGGGATTCTTGGAGGCCTCGGAATTTTATTCCCGGGAACAGAAGAAGTTCGACGGCCTGATCGGCCTCTCGGCGACGGTCATCTCGGATCTGCTCAAGGAGACCGGGCCAATCGTCCTCCGGGACGGCAAATTGATCCTGGACGACGGGAACTTCCTCGTCGAGATACAAAAACAGGTTCAGACCGGGCAGGCGGAGGGCAGCGATTATCCCAAGTCGGTCCTGCGGGAATTCGCACCCATCCTGACGGAAAAAATAAAAACGCTCCCGGCCGACAGAAGGGCAGCGCTCTTCAGGAATCTTTCCGAATGGGTCGGCGAGAAGGACATCCAGGCGTTCTTCAAGGAGAATGCCATTCAGGACTTCTTCCGCTACCTGGGCGCATCCGGAGAATCCTTCCGTCCGCCCCAGAACTGGTACGGGGATTACCTGGCCGTGACCGCTGCGAATGTCGGAGGCGGCAAAAGCGATCTGTTCTTGGAGCAAAGAACGGAATTGAAGCTGCAGCTGGAGGAAGAAGGAGGGCTCGTCGGCGAGCTCAACATCGTGCGCAAGCATTCCGGGGACCGCAGCGAATTCTGGTGGTATAAGGTCCCCAGCCAGAGCTACATACAGGTTTATGTGCCGGAAGGCGCGAAACTCACGGAAGCCGCCGGCGGCCGGCAAAGAACGATAACCCCCCGCTCGAGCTACGCCGGGTTCGAAACGGACCCCGAGCTCAAGGCCATTGAGTCCTCCCGGGAAAAGCTCGACAATTTCCCCGCCTGGGAAAAATTCCGGAACGGCGGGAAGGATATCTTCGCCACCTGGTCCCGGGTCGAGTCCGGCGCGGAAGACAAGATGTCCCTGCGTTATTTCCGCCGCTTGCCGATGCCGCCTTCGGACGGCCGCTCTTTCGAGTTCATTTTCGAGAAACAATCCGGACTTCAGGGCGAGTACGCATTTGAGATAGACGCTCCGGTCGGGTTCCGTTTCCGAGAGAACGATCTGCCCATTTTCGAATACAGCACCAAAGAGATGCCGGCCCGTCTGAAATTCACCCTGACCCTCGAAGAACTCTGAACATGAACATAAGAAATTTCGTGATCATAGCTCACGTGGACCACGGCAAAAGCACCCTGGCCGATCGTCTGCTCGAAGTGACCGGTACGGTGGAATCCCGGAGAATGCGCCCGCAATATCTGGATCAGTTGGATCTGGAGCGCGAGCGGGGCATCACCATCAAAATGGCCCCGGTCCGGATGCGTTATTCCTCCGGAGGCGAGGATTACATTTTGAATCTGATCGATACGCCGGGGCACTCCGATTTCGCCTACGAAGTGTCGCGGGCCCTTGCCGCGGTGGAAGGCGCGATCCTCTTGGTGGACGCGACCAAGGGTATCCAGGCGCAGACCCTTTCCAACTACCGGCAGGCCAAGGCCAGCGGTCTCGAGGTCGTGGGGGCGGTGAACAAGATCGATATCGCCGCCGGCCGCGCCGACCAGGCGGTCCTCGATCTCGCCGGTCTTCTAGAAACCGACCCTTCGGAGATATTTCGCATTTCCGGCAAGACCGGCGAGGGCGTGGCGGAGCTCCTCAAGGCCGTCATTCGGCGGGTGCCGCCGCCGCAGAAAAAGGACGGCGGCGGCCGGGCGCTAATCTTCGATTCCCTGTATGACGACCACAAGGGGATCTTGGCCTATGTCCGCGTGCGGGAGGGCACTTTCCGCCCCTTCGAGAATTCGCATCTGATGGCGGCGGACACGGACGTCCGCTTCAAGGAGGTGGGATATTTCCTGCCCCAGCTCCGGCCGGCCGAGGCGCTCGGCCCCGGGGAGATAGGATATTTCGCGACCGGCCTCAAGGAGCCCGCGCTGGTGAAGATCGGAGATACGGTCGTTTGCGGCTCGCGCGGGGAGGCGTTGCCCGGATATCGGGAAGCGGCGCCGGTGGTGTTCATCTCTTTCTATCCCGACCAGGCCACCGAGTTCGATGACCTGAAGCGCGCCTTCGAGCGGTTGCGGCTGACGGACGCGGCGCTGTCGTTCGAACCGGATGCGAACGAGGCCTTGGGCCGCGGACTCAAGGTGGGATTCTTGGGCAAGCTCCATTTCGAGATCACGGCCACCCGGCTCACGCGCGAATTCAATCTGGATTTCCTGACCAGTTTTCCCTCCATCGCCTACCGGGTGATGGAAAGGGGAGGGTCGCGCATCGTGAGCGACGCGCATGACTTTCCGGAGAATCCCGACAAGGTGTTCCAGCCGATGATCAAGATCGAACTTCTGACCCCTTCCCAATATCTGAATCCGGTGCTCAATCTCCAGCGGGTCTTCGATTTCACGGTGGAAGAGGTGAAGAATTTGGGCGAGCACGTGCTGCTCCTGGGCCGGATGCCCCTCATGGAGCTCATCCGGGATTTCGACGACCAGCTGAAATCGGCCTCGGCCGGTTTCGCATCCTTCAGCTACGAACTTGCGGAAGAAGCTGAATCCGACGTGGAGAAGCTCGAGATACTGGTGGCGGGGGAAGTGGTGCCGGCCTTGACCCGAGTGGTGTTCCGGAAAGACATCGAGCGGGAAGGCAGGGCCACCGTGGACCGGCTGAAGAAACTCCTGCCGGGACAGCAATTCTCGCAAGCCATCCAGGCCCGCGTGCGCGGGCGCATCATAGCCCGGGAGACGATTCCGGCGCTCAAGAAGAAACTCGGGGATTTCGGCAAGAACAGCGGCGACCGCACCCGCAAGATGAAACTTTGGCAGAAACAGAAGCGGGGCAAGGAAAAACTCCAGCAATCCGCCAAGGTTAATATTTCCGCGGAGGTCTTCCGGGAGATACTTAAAAAATAAGGCTTCTCCGAATGCCGGAGCAGGGTTATATTAGAATGAGATGACCAAGATAGTTTTGACGGCGATCCTCTCGGTGTTCCTGATATTCCTTTTCGGCCAGATCTGGTCCTTTTCCGGGAAAGCGCGCGAAGCCGAAGGCAGATATGCCGGCCTCAGAGAGGAGCTCGATCGCGCGCGAGAGGACAAAGAGGCCCTGGAACGCGATTTTGAGTTCTATCTGAACCCCGCCAATCTGGAGAAGGAACTGCGGGCCAGGTTCAACTACCGCCTGCCCGGGGAAAAGCTTATAATAATCGTGCCGGCCCCTTCGGCTTCCGGTACTCCTTGATCCATCGCATATGAACATCCCTTGGCTCGCGGGAATCCGCAATCATAAGACCTGGCTCTGGCTGGGTGTTTTGACTGCGCTGATACTCATCTTGTTGCTTTTGGCTTCGATCGACCTTTATCCCATCGCCACCGTGAACGGTTCGCCCGTGAGCGCCAGGCGTTTCTGGAAGAATTACCGCGCCGCAGGGGTCTATTACGAGAACGCCCTCAAAACATACGATCCGGAGAACAAGGAAATGAACGCAGTTCCGTTCGCGGAACTGGAAGCGCAGGTCTTGGACCGGCTGGTGGAATCGGAATTGCTGCAAAAAGGAGCGGAGCAGGAGGTGGGCGGAGATCTGGACTACCTGGTCGCAAGCAAGCTGTCCCGGCTGGAAAGCGATCAAGACCTGAGGCAGGCGAGCGAGGCGCTCTATAAAATGAGCTACGACGATTTCCGGTCGGAAGTGCTCGTGCCCCAGGCGGTGCGGGACGTGCTCGCCGGCCGGCTGTATCTTAAAGGCGAGAACATCGAGGAATGGACGCTCGCGGCCCGTAAATCGGCAGAGGTGACGATCTTGTCCAAGAAATTCGAGTGGGACGGCGAAAAGGTCGTGCCTAGGTAGCCGTATACATACATATGGCTTTGAGCAGGGAGTCTCTGGTATCAGGGCTGATTCGGGGCGGGTTCCTGCTCACCCCCGCCATTATCGCCGCCTTCCGGGAGATCGACCGGCGCGATTTCGTTCCGCCGGAATTTTCCGCCCTTGCCTATGAAGACCGGCCGCTTCCGATCGGCCTCGAACAGACCATTTCCCAGCCGCTTACGGTGGCTTTCATGCTGGAACTGCTGCAGCCGCGACCGGGGGACAAAGTGCTCGAGATCGGCGCGGGTTCCGGATGGCAGACCGCGCTTCTGTGCCATATCGTTGGTCCGTCCGGGAAGGTCTTCGCGATCGAGCGCATCCCGGAGCTCAAGGAAATGGCGGAACGGAACGCGGACAAGTACGGATTCATCCGCGAAGGTATCGCGCGGATATCGTTGGGAGAC
>Ga0209542_10009969_pt1 | contig 17283 bp, 19 predicted proteins | sample RifCSPhighO2_01_FD_184028 | JGI IMG/M metagenome (GOLD analysis project Ga0209542, IMG submission 184028) | Soil microbial communities from Rifle, Colorado - Rifle CSP2_plank highO2_0.1 (SPAdes) (version 2) | ecosystem: Environmental > Terrestrial > Deep subsurface > Rock core/Sediment ...
GGAGTAGGCAAGTCCATAATGCTCAAGTTCGTCTCAGACATCATGCCCCGAGGCCGGTACGTTTCCGGCTCCGGGGCCACGGGCGCGGGATTGTGCACCACAGGGGATTCGGTTGTCGCCATGGCTGACGGCTCGTTCAGGAAGATAGCCGAGATGGTGGAAGAAAAAACACTGAAACCTCAGGAAGACGGCATTTTCACAGCAGAAGGCGAGGACGCATGCGTAATGACACTTGACCAGAAAACATTCAAGCTAAAACCCATGAAGATTTCCAAGTACTGGAAGCTTCCGTCTCCCACCGAGCTGATAAAGATAACCACAAGAAGCGGCAGGAATATAAGAGTCACAGAAGGCAATCCCATACCAGTGCTGGAAAAGGGTAAACTAATCTGGAAAGCGGCGTCCGCCCTTAAAGAAGGCGAATATCTTGCCGTACCCAGAGCGTTACCGCAGTCAATTGGAAGTACGTCACTTATCGGGCATATAGACAGGTCTGCCAGACTCGTGAACAGCGGTTTCATGCCCGAGGTTGTGGAAGGAATACGCTCGAAAGGGATTGGTCTTGCCGCATTTTCCAGAGAACATGACATATCCAGCCATCTTCTATATAGGAATTGGATAAAGAACCCTACCCCCATCTCAATAAGGAATCTTGAAAAAATCACGGGCGGAAACGGCTTGGAGAGCATCCTTCCAAAAGAGCTCCTGTTAACCCAATACAGGGGACATGAAATAAAATTGTCTGTCAGCATGACAGAGGACTTCATGTATCTCATAGGTCTAATGACAGGGGACGGAAACGTATGCAAATCGAAATACGGCGGTCTGACACTTAGATTTTCGTCAAACGATGAAGAACTGCGCGAGAGATTCTCAGATATATGCTCTGTCCAGTTTGGGATTTCACCAAGATTTTACAAGCACCCGGAAAGGATACCGTATATTAGCTTTGGTTCGAAGATAATAGCAGGCATAGCTGAAAAATTCGGCCTGATTAGTGGAAACAAATCTGGCATTCTTGAGGTAACCGAAAACCTTTCGGCGCTTCCTTCGAACCTTCTTACAGCATATCTAAGGGACATATTTGATACAGACGGCTACGTTACAAAAAGAAATACCAGAGGATCGGATAACGCAGGTTTTACTACCACCAGCAGGAAATTCGCAACTGGAATTCAGATGCTACTATTGAAATTCGGCGTTCTGGCATCCGTAAGGGAAAGAACGCCTTCTGTATCCGAAATAAGGGGCATAAAAGTTATTTCGGGAAAGAAATACGAGCTTGAGATAAGAGGCCTAGAGAACCTGAAGCGGTTCCGAGATGCCGTAGGCTTCGCATTTTCCAAGAAAATGCAGAAGCTCGTAGCGATAACTTCAAAGCATGAAAGCAACACCAATCTGGATATAATACCGTCAATCGGCAGCGTGCTGAAGGAGGCACGGAGTTTGCTGGGACTTTCATCAAGAGAGCTTTACGGTTACAAGGCATACGCATTTGAAAACGGAAAGCGTAACATATCTAGAAATCATCTGACAAAAATAACAGAAAGAATGGTTTCGCACGGAACCAACGAACATCTGGAAATGTTAAGAATATTGGAGAAATCGGACATATACTGGGACGAGGTAAAGTCCGTGGAAACGGTTGAAGGCGAAGATTACGTCTACGACCTTACGGTTGAAGGCGAGCATTCTTTTGTTGCAAACGGGATGATTATACACAACACGGCGTCCGTGCGTAAAGACGAGATAATGGGCGGCTGGCTGCTTGAGGCAGGCGCGCTGATACTCACGAACAAGTCCGTGATATGCATAGATGAATTTGACAAAATGGGAAAGGACGACCAGATAGCCATGCATGAAGCGATGTCGGTGGAAAGCTATCACGGCGACACGAAAATAACGCTTGCGACGGGGGAGAATGTAAAGATAAGAGACCTTGTAGAACGCATACTTGAAGAAAATAAGACAAAGATAAAAAAAGGCGATGATTGCTTTTTTGCCGAAGTGAACGGCCCGGAGATACTCACAACGGATTTTGTCGGCATAAAAAAGGCGCAGGCGTTCAGGGTCAGCAAGCACGCTGCGCCTGAGCATTTCTACAGGGTAATGCTGCAAAACGGCCGGGAAGTGACTGTCACGCCGAGGCATCCGTTCTTCGTCTTTGACGGCAAATTTTTCATGACAAAGCCGCTTGAGGAACTGAAAACAGGAGAATTTGCCCCAATACCAAAACGCCTTCCGATAGAAGGCGATGAGCAGAGAATAACAGTAGAGTCTTACAGGAAGGCTGTACAATCGCCAAGCAAGGCATATGCTGCAGCGCTGAAAAAACTTCCCAAAAGCGACATATCCTTGTGCGCAATAAAAAAAATAGAAAAAATAAAGAACGAAACCGAAGAATGGTCGTACGACATAAGCGTTCCCGGAGAAGTGTTTGTTTCCCACGGCATGGTGCTTCATAACACGATTAGCATCGCAAAAGCGTCCATCGTGGCGACACTGCCGGCGCAGACGGCGGTGCTTGCAGGAGCGAACCCGAAGCTTGGAAGGTTTGACCCGTACCTCCCTATAGTTGAGCAGATACAGATTCCGGAAACGCTGCTGTCAAGGTTTGACCTGAAGTTCGCGCTGCGGGACATACCTGACAGGAACATGGACGAGCGGCTTGCGGAGCACATAACGATATCCCGTATAACGCCGGAGGTCGTGGAGCCGGTCATAGATGCGCATACCCTAAGAAAATACATCGCCTATGCCAAGCAGAAGATACCGATGGTGGAGCTGACAAAGGACGCGGCAGAGGCCCTGAAGAAATTCTACGTGGACATGAGAAATCCCGGGGACAACGAGAACGCCACGGTGAGCATAACGCTCAGGCAATACGAGGCGCTGCTGCGCCTTGCCGAGGCATCGGCCAAGGTGCGGCTTGACAACAAGATCCGGCCCGAGGACGTGGAGCGCTCAATAAAGCTGATGAAATACTCGCTCTCGCAGCTCGGCTATGACTACGACACCGGCAAGTTTGACATAGACAAGATGGAGTCCGGCGTGACTTCAAGCAAGCGAAGGAAGATAGGCATAATAACCGAGATAATCTCATCCATGGAGAAGCGCGGCGGCGACATATCCCTTGAAGACGTCAAGGCGTCCGCGGAAGAGCAGGGCGTCGAAAACGCCGATGAAATAATAGACAGGCTGAAAAGGGAAGGCACGTTGTTTGAACCAAGGCCTGGTTTCATAAAAAAAGCGTAGGAGATGATTTATATGGAGAGGAAAAGGCTGCCTGCAATCAAGGCAAGGATAGAGGACATATCAAAAGGCAAATATTATGCGCAGGAGGGGTTCAATCCGCACTATGTGATAACGCCGCAGGGCGCCAAGGTCTCGCGGGTGCGTGTCATGAGCACTGTCGTTGACAAGTTCATGGCGGAAAGCGGGAAGTTCGCATCACTCACCCTTGACGATGGCACGGACACGATACGCTCCAAGAGCTTCAACAACCTGTCGGTATTCGAGGGCATAGAAACCGGCGATGACATAGAGCTCATAGGCAAGGTGAAGGAATACCAAGGCGAGGTTTACATAGTCCCGGAAACGGCAAAGAAGGTCGAAGACCCCAACATGGAAACCCTGAGGCGCCTTGAGCTGCGAGCCCAAGCCAAGGAATGGGAAAAGAAGCGCATGGCCGTCCTTGGCAACGAGAAGGGCGTGTCGGACCTTGACGAGCTCAAGAAAGTCATGAAGGAGCGATACGGGATAGAGCCGGAGGAGACCGAAACGATAGTGCTGACCAAGACAGGGCCCGCAGAAGAAGGCGCTCCGGCCGAGAAGGAATCCTCCAAAGAGAAACTCCTAAAAATCATAGCCGAGAACGACCCGGGCGAGGGCTGCGAGTACCAGACCCTGATAGACAAGTCCGGCATGGACGAGAACTCCATAGACGCCGCGATACAGGAGCTCCTTGACGAAGGCTCGTGCTTTGAGCCTAAGCCCGGAAAGATAAAGAAGCTTTGAAGGCATCCTTGACTTTTGGGCACGGTATGCTCTGTATATGAGCGTTGCCGATATCAACAGCGTTAACAGTGTGACTTTGAACTTCACAACGTTATTTATATAATTTCGCGCCAAATTTAGTCATGCCGCTATCGCAAGACGTCAGAGATATGCTAAGAATATTCTGGGAAATGGCGAAAGAAGAATTTGGGGAGATGGACCACAAGATCTTCAGAATTGCTGCGGGGCTGGCCGGATTTCTGGTCGCGGGAGCGGTGTATTTCCTTTTCCTGAGGAATTTCCTCCCTTTCTAGAGTAGAGCCATGCAAGGAACAGCAGGACTTCTATCCCGACTATTGCATAAAGGAACAGCATGCCAAGGGAATCCAGCGAATTCGTGAGGCCGTCTGGAATGCCGGGAAGGCTTGTCACGGTCGCGTAAGACTTGGTTATGTTTATCACGAACCATATGCCTGCGGCGAGCACTGCAAGCGATATCATTGTGTTTCTGATTTCTTTGGGGTCCATGATTTCTTTGCTTATTTGGTTTTACGAATATTTAACTGCTATTATATGTTTGTTGATAAAAATGGCGCTTATAAGGTTTTCTATGATTTATTCTTTTATGGCAGATAGAAGAATATATAGGGCAACTGCACGATTAGGCGGAAATGTGCATACTGAACAGAATAAAACCAATTATTATACCTTCATTAAAATTCCTTATTCGTGCCAAAACCCTCCCGCCGAGACGCCATTATCTATCGCAACCCGCCTTGGCAAGAGCAAAGAGGGAATTATTCCGTATCTTGGCATACAACCGGCAGACCCTGCGGCTCTAATGGCGCATCGCAACGAATTGCGGGGCATTTATAATACTGTAAGAGGTTTCGCGAGGGAAAGAGGATACGAACTAACAACCTTGAGCGAAGGCGTTCTCCCCTTGGTCCTCCTTGATATGCCTGCCATGTATGTCATAAACGGAGAGGTTGATGACACCGAGCCCGGAACTACAGAATTTCCTTATGGTTATGCCACGAGGGGCGGAGTATCGGTTACTCCTACTGATATAATGCTCGCGGCACACGGCAAGCGCGGTGAGGGCCTCCTTAACGCTTATGTGGATTTCATGAGCTCTTTGCCTGCAAACGAAAATCCTGTCAATAAGTCTACAGGATTCTTCCACGGCAAGCTCAGCGGTCGCAAACATTCTCAAAGAACTTAGTCTTCCAATATAGACTTTTCATACTTCCTTTCGAGCAGACGGCGGACGACCCTCGCTATGCCTTCGCCTATGCCGGGCACCTGCCTAAGCGCTTCCTCGTCCGCGGTGAACACGGCTTCTGGAGTGCCAAAATGCTTGAGCAAGGCTTTTGCCTTCAGTGTGGATATTTTCGGAAGCCCTGCCACCACGAATTCCTGCTGCTGGTTCTCCGACAGGAATTTTGCCTTGCCGCGTATGGCTATTCCGCGCTTCTCCGCCACCTGCTCGCGTTTTGCCAATGCAAACAGCATGTCCGCGGTTTCCGAGGGATTCTTAGTCCATATCATGCCGACCCTTACGTCCGCGACTACGGCTGCCACGGCACCGCGTATCGCGTTGGGATGTATCAATATTTCCGTGTCAAAGAGGCTCTGCCCTTCAATGATGAGTATAGGTATCTCAAACTCGGCTTTCAGCTCGTGCAGCTGCCGGAAAAGCCTGCCGTCCATTATGCTGCTTATGAAGTCCTGAGTCGTCTTGCGCTCGGCGCCCATGCGCTCGCTTAGTTGGTAATCGCCGATATGCAGCTGCTTTTCACGGACGGCGCACTTCTTGGCAAGCATGAGCGCTATGCTGCTTGCAGCCTCGCGGATGTCCGCATAAATTATGACTTCCTCTTGGTTCATGGATTGCATAGGAATCACACGTATTTTTTCAGCGAGTTGGAATCTGCCATCCCGTACAAAATTTTTTTCATGTTCTTCTCGCGGTTAAAACCTGCCCAGTGGTACGCCTCGTCCCGCGTCCCTTTGGTCATGAGCATCACGACGCGGCCCGCCTGCGTTCTTGCGGTCCTGCCGGAGCGCTGTATCTTCCGCACCGCGGACGAAGTCGGCTCGTAGAAAATCACGACGTTCGTCTCGGCAACGTCCAACCCCTCTTCGCCTACCGAGCTTGCGACAAGAACGTTATGGAAGCCCATCCTGAATTCGCTCAGTATCTGTATCTGCTCCTTCTGGCTGAGGCCTTTGCCGGACTTCTTGGCTTGGCCTATGAACTGGACAGGCGCCACGCCTTCAACGCTTTTCAGCTCCGAGCATATCTTCTCTATCGTGTCCCTGTACTGGGCAAACACCATTATCCTGCAGAATTTGTCCTTTGCGACCTCGCGCTTGACTATTTCCTTGAGCTTTGCAAGCTTGGGATGCTCATGGCCTTCTTCAACAAGCTCGGAAAGGAGCCGCATCGCGTTCCTTACGCCGTCCTCACGCAGCAGCCGCTCAACTGCCCGGGTTTCCTGCAACAGCATGCGATCAAGGTATTTTTTCAGGGAATAAAGCGATTGCGTCTCCAAAAGCACCAAAGCATGATCAAGCTTGAGTATCTCGGCCAATACTGACATCGCGGCAAAGCTGTAGCCGGTCTTGTTCTTCGCCAGCTCTTCCTGCAATTTCAGGATATGCGACTTACCCATGTTCGGCGTTTTGACAATTCCCCATGACATCAGCTTCTTCATTCTTTCTTCATGGACGTCATTGAAGTATTTTCTTATGGACTTCATCGGCTCGGTAAGCTCCACATCTATGCGCTCGTGTTCAACGCCATGAACGTAGGGCTTCACGTCCTCGTCTTCGCGCGAGCGTATCTCCACGTTCTTGATAAAAAGCATCTTTTTCACTTCCTCTATCTTGGCGCGCTCGGCGCCCGGGGATGCCGTAAGCGCAATTATTAGAGGCTGCCTGGCAGATGCCATGTACTCCTTGGCGATGTAAGGATACGCGTAATTGCCGACTGCCCTGTGCGCCTCGTCAAATATGCAAAGCGAAAACTCTTCCAGGGAGAGCATGCCGTTCTTGAGGTCATTTTCTATGGTCTGCGGCGTCGAAAATACGACATCCGCCTTCATGTAAAGCGCTTTCCTGCCGGCAGGAGCAGTACTGCCTGTGATTACTTTCATTTCAAGCCCCGTTCTCATGTATTTGCCGAAAGCAACGCACTGCTGGTCAACCAGCGGCCGCGTCGGCGCGAGAAAGAGTATTTTGCCTTTTGAATCGCGCTGCAGCTTGTACGCCGCCACGAGCGCGGCAACTGAAGTCTTACCAAGGCCCGTGGGCAGGACTACAAGGGTGTTCCCGTCTATTGCGGACGCCACTACGTGCTCCTGATATTTTCTTTTCTCTATCGTGCCGGGCGAAATCCACGGGTGGGAAACGAATTCCATGGCTTTATTTGCCGCGAACGGATAAATTGATTACAGGCAGGGACAATGAGGCGGACTCACAAAAAAGACCGGTACGAAGGCGAGGTGTCCGCCCTAGCAACATTGATGCGCATGATCATTGTCATGGGGCGTGACCGGCGCATTATTGTATTTTTTCAATTACCTGCAAACCTCGTCCCAGAAGAACGCGACTGATGCACTTGGAAACAGGGCAAGCATTCTGCAGGAGAATTTCCGCGCAGTCCTGCCGAAGGCGGCGCGGTCACTATCATCAACATCGGCAGCGAAAAGCTCAAGCCCCCCAAGCTTCTTCGTGGACGGCGCGCCTGTTACGGTTTCTTCAGGCTGCGAAGTGGGCATAGAACCGAATCAGGCATGCGAATTTGTAATCTTTGCAGATGCCGGAGACCATGAACTGCTGATAGTCGGGGCGTTCAAGAACGAGAAGGTGACGATTACAATTCCCTCTACAGCCGGCATTACTGATATAGATATGACGACTACGAGCGTTCCGGTTCTGGAGCTGAAATACTTCCCGTTGCAGGGCGGCAAGCACTATAACACCGAGCCGGGCACGTGGGTCTGCGGAAACATGCACTTCGGGCCCAACGCCAACGCTGATTACATTTAGGGCAGCACCGGGACCGTGACAACGAAATACGAGGACTGGAAGCCGGACGGCTCCGGGCAGGCGGAAAGCATCGCCTGCCCTGAATGGGGAGTGCACTGAAGATGGCTTCTACGTCTGGTGGATGCAGAACATACCGGGTTACGCGAACGGGCTTTACTACAACGGCAAGCCACTGAGGAACTGGTGGGACTTCATCGCGGACTTTGACGGCGAAATCGCGAATGGAAGGAATCTTGTAGTTGGCTGAAGCGACACACTAAATATTGCGGTAATCTGCCCGCCACTGATAGTGAAAATAGTGATAAACTGGCGGGCGTTGCGGAACAGGAAGGAAATGCCAAAAAGTATCGCGATTCTTGGCGCGCACATTCCCTTTTGTTTTCTTCCCGCCGCAAGCACGGCATGAAACGAACTTAAACCGAAGGCTACAATTATCTCCATGACGGTGAAGACGATAAAGCAGTCCGTGCTCAGGAAGATAAAGCCCAATGCCAACGAGGAGCGGGACGTTCAGGCGTTTGCATCACGGCTGCTATCGGTAACGAAGGAAGCAACAGGGCTTGAAGGCGCGATGTGCGGCTCCATCGGGAAGCACACGTGGCTGCGCGGGGACCACGACATAGACCTTTTCATCATGTTTCCGGCTTCAGCTTCGCGCGAGGAGCTGGAGAAAAAAGGCATGGAATTTGGGAAGGTGATAACGAAAAAAATCAACGGAGCGCCGATAATAAAATACGCCGAGCATCCCTACGTCAGGGCGCGGACGCCGGATTTTCTTGTGGACATAGTTCCGTGCTATCGCATATCCGTGGGCGAAAAGATAAGGAGCGCCGTTGACCGCTCCCCGCTTCACAGGGATTACGTGCTGAAAAAGCTGCCTGCCGAATTCAGGGACGAGGTCCGGCTGCTCAAGCAGTTCTGCAAGGGCATAGGGGTATACGGCAGCGACGCCAAGAACCGCGGCTTCTCCGGATATACCTGCGAACTACTGGTAATCAACTACGGAAGGCTTGAGAACGTGCTGAAAGCCGCTGCTGCATGGAAAGCGCCTGTTAGGATAGACATTGAGAACGCCCGCACCGCCGGGAAATTTGCCGAGCCGCTCGTGCTTGTGGATCCGGTTGACCCGGAAAGGAACGTCGCTGCCAATCTTGGCGCCGAGAACTTCGTGAAGTTCGCCAGTGCAGCGGCATTGTTCAATGCGAAGCCTAGGGATTCGTATTTCTCCCTGCACGGACTTTTCCTTGGCAAAGAGGAACTGGGGAAGCTGAAGAGCCGCGGCACGCTTTTTGTTGCGCTGAAAATGAAGAAGCCGGACGTCATAGAAGACACGCTGTTCCCGCAATTGAGGAAAACCGCCAAGAGGCTGGAAGCCATGCTGGAAAAAGAAGAATTCTCGGTTCTGCGAAGCTTTGCCTTTTCAGACGGCGAGATGTACATGATATTTGAATTGAACGTGTGGCAGCAGCCGCCCGTCAAAAAAATGTGCGGGCCTGATATATTCTCCGCCAAGCACGTCAGGGAATTTACCGGAAAATACGACAGCTCCAGCTTTCCGCCCTACATTGAGGAAAATCAGTGGTTCGCTGAGAAGGAGCGGCAGTTCCGCGATGCCATAGCGCTGCTGAAGGACGTGATGTTGCGCAAGCCGGAATCAAGCGGCATACCCACTCACATCGCAAAACCGCTCCGCGAAGCCTCTCTGCTGCAGGACGAGGAGCTCTGGAAAGCCGTGGTCAAGCACCGCGAACTTTCGGCATTCATGCGCAGGAAATATTTTGAGAAGCTTGCCTGAGGTTATAAATATAATATAGTGGACCTGCCGGCAAGAACGCCAAAATAGATGGGAAATTCCTTAGTATCCGCTGAGTCTTTGCGGAAATAATGAATTTTGTCAGATTAACCGGCAATACTATACTTCTACGATAATAGCGCAATCTGTATGCAAACAGAGAAACTACTCCGCGTCTTCGTCGCCGCCGCGGTGGATCTTCGCGGTCTTGGGCGTGACAAGGAGCCAGTCTTCGCCTATGCCGGCGATGTCGCCGTCAAGGGCAAGGCACGTTTTCCTCACCCGCGCCACTGCGCGCTTGAGTTCGCCGATGTCCTTGGCCTTGAGCTCGTGTATCCTTACAAGAACTATCCTTCCGTTCCTAACCTTCTCCTGTATGCGGTCTGCATCCGAGAAAGAGGAAAGCTTCTCCACCTGTATCATAAGCTTGCCGTGGGGCTTCTCATCGTCTTCAAAGTCCAGTTCCACATATTCCTGAGGCTGCTTCTTGAAGATGTCAGTGATTGCCATATAATTATAATCCCTCGCAACTTTAAATTATAGTGAAAGCCCTATTTTCAAAGATTTTAAGGACTTACATATCAACACGATATTTATAATGCGCGCAAATATTTATATCCGATGTCGGGCTTTGCCTAATAAGCCCGGAAGAGGCGGGGTTGTGTTCCATGCGAATGCAATTACAATATCTTGTATCTACTTACTACTTTTTGGACAAAACCCCGATGTCGCATAACGATATATAAATCATCTGGACTTTTCATTGAGGACTTCGAGCATGGACACTATGTTCCATATCTGCGTCCTGCTGTAGACAGGGATGTTAGGGTCGTTCGCAACGTCGTCCAGTATGGATATCGCGCCGTTAATTCTCACAGCTATCTCCTGCTTTGCGTCCATGAGGCTGGCCTTGGCCTGCTCCATCGCGGTCCTAATGTTTTTTGGCACCGTACGGTCCTGCGATATTTCATCCAGCAATCCTGTTATGACGTTAATTTCCATGCAAATCACTATCCGCCCTCGCCGTCGCGATAGTTTTCGGCCATGTCCTGAAATTTCTTCTGGGTCTCCTTCATCTTCTTCTTCATCTTCTCTTCCTGGGACTCAAGGGTCTTTATCCGGAGGTCCGCATCCTCCTTGCTTTCCTCAAGCTCCTTCACGACATCGCTCTTGCCGGTTTCTATTATGATCGGCCCTACGGCCTTGTATACCTTCTGGTCTTTCACGCCTGCCAGATGCTCCAGTGCCTTCTCCAGCTCGTGCATCTGGAGCATGTAGTTCTGCTTCTGGGACATTATTCCCTGAAGCTGTTGGTTTTGCGCCTGCAGCTGGCTCATGACTTCATCCAGCTCTTTCATAAGAATCACTGCACCTTGACGTGCTTGCGGAAGCTTTCCCTTGTCTTGCTGATTATCCTGTAGCCGCAGAACGGGCATCTTATTGCGTTGTCTTCCATGTCAAAATCTTTCTTGCAAAGCATGCACTTGTACACGTAACCACCTACTTGAACTCATAAGTGCCGGACGCGAACTTGGCACTGCACTTCCTGCACTCCCATATGGCGGAAGAAGCCCGCCTCATGGCCATCCTTGAGCACTTGGGGCATTGGTAGCGCGCCTTTGACTTGAGGACTGCGCTCCTAACCTTCTCCCTTATTTTCTTGCCGTAACCGACTACCATTATAACACCAGAAGCTATTAGGATGCAAATATTTAAGTATGGATTCCCCTCATTTCAACCGTACTGTTTCCAGCAGTTTCGGTGCCATGGTTTCGACACCAAAGTATTTGTGCGCTTCCTTCGCGAATTCCACGCACTTGATGTTTTCGCAATGGTTGACCAGTATTTTCTTGGGCCGCGTCCTAAACGCCGCTATGAACGCCATGAGCTGGGTGAAATCGCTGTGGCCTGAAAGCCCCTTCACCGTGCCTATCTCAAGCTTGAGGTCAATGCTCTTGCCGTTGTCCTGCTGGATGTGCGTCCAGCCCTTCTGTATCCTTCTTCCCATCGTGCCTTCGGCCTGATAGCCCACGAACAGCAGCGCGTTCTTCTCGTCGCCGGCGAAGTTCTCAAGATAGCTCATGACCGGGCCGCCGACAAGCATGCCGGACGTTGCCAGTATCACGCAGGACTCAACTGACTCCATCACGGCCATCCTCTCCTTCTGGGAGCCTATGCCCTTTAGTCTCGGGTCCATGAACGGATTCTTGCCCTGATGCAGTATCTTGGACTGCATGTCCTTTGACATGAATTCCGGATACGCCGTGTTTATCGCGGTCGCGTCCCACAGCATGCCGTCAAGATATACGTTCATGTCTATGTCGGAATCCATGAGCATGGCTATGACTTCCTGCGCCCTGCCCACGGCAAAGCTTGGGATTATGACTTTTCCGCCGCGCTCCTTGACTTCCTTGACCTTGGCTATGAGGTATTCCTGCCCTTTCTCGCCAGGCGGCAGGGCGTCGGTTTTTGCTCCGTATGTGGCCTCTATCAGCACGCATTCCACCCTTGCATAATCGGTATATGCCTTGTCAAACATCTTGGTGTTCTCGTATTTCAAGTCGCCTGTATAAAGGAAGTTGTACTGGCCGTTGCCAACGTTCAGGTGCGTTGTCGCGGAGCCGAGTATGTGCCCGGCGTTGTTGAGCGTCAGGCGTATGTCCGGGGTTATGTCCGAGACTTCGCCATATTCAAGCATTATGCAGTGCTTTATCATCTCCTCTATGGCTTTCGAGGTGTACGGGGCTTTCTTGTTTTCGCGCTGGCATATCTGTATGAAGTCCAGCTGCAGCAGGGTCATGGTGTCCCTTGTGGGCCGCGTGCAATACAGGGGGCCGCGGTATCCGTATTCGTAAAGATAAGGAACGAAACCGGCATGGTCAAGGTGCGCGTGGCTTATGATCACAGCGTCCAACGCCTGAATCTGGAACTCCGGCGCGTCAAGATAAGGATACGGCCTGTTGCCAGAGGCTGACACGTCTATGCCACAATCAAGCAGAATCTTGCTCTGGGGCGTTTGCACAAGCACTGCGGATTTTCCCACCTGGCGGAACGCGCCAAGCGCCGTTATTCTGACCCACTCCACTTCCTTGCCCTCGGAATATATCTTCTTGCCGGTCTCGTTTAGGAATTTTTTCCTGTACCCTGCCTCGTTGTGGAGCATCTTCCTTATTGAGCGTATGATTTCCGAATCTATCGCCGGCGCGCGGCGTATGTCAGGCGTCCAGAACGTCTTGCCGCGCATGTCGGCCAGAACCTCGCCGCTCCTGCCTATGACGATGCCGGGCTTCTCTGCGTGTATCACCACTTTTGCGAACTCCGGCTCAAAATAGATGTCTTTTATGCCGGCCTCCTCAGGCACGGACTTGCGTATGAGCTCCACGGTCTTCTCCTCGTTCATGAGAATGGACGGGTCTGCCCTTATCTCTATCCTTTTCTTGAACTTGCCGACCAGTTTCTTTATCGCCGGAAGGGAATCCTTGAAGAAATCCTTGCTCTTCGTATAGTATATGAGCTCGCTGCCTTCGTACCCGGAGTCGCTTATCTCGGCCTCCGCGGGCAGCTCTTTTTTTACGTCTTCCAATATTGCCATTTGTTCACCTGAAAATTAGGCTTAATTATCGTAATTATTAATATGTCGAAACGTTCACTTTCTCAGAAATTCCGTGCCGTTCTTGTCTATGACCGCTATGTCTATGTTCTTTCCGCCGGATGCTATGTCGCGCTCGCGCGCCGCCTTTATGGCGCGCACCGCAAGGTCTATTCCTTCCTCCCTTGTCATGTCCTTCCTGTAGCCGTCTTCGAGAACGCCGTAGGCGAAGGGCGAACCCGAGCCTGTGGACGTATATGCGTCTTCGCCTATGCCGCCGGCCGGATCCACGCTAAAAACGCGCGTGCCTGTGCGGTCAAAGCCCGCTATGATGGGCATAAGCATGTAAGGGTAGAATCTTGAATTCTGCTGTATGTTGGCAAGAAGCGTGGAAACGCCCTTGATGGTCAGTTCCGCGTTCCGTGTCAGCTTGTATATGTTTATTTCCGCCTTGAGTATCCTGACCACGCTCTGGGCATCGCCCACGCCGCCGGAAACCGTCATGACTATCCTGTCGTCTATCTGGTAGAGTTTCGGGAATTCCTTTGAAGAAACGAGATAACCCATGGTGACCTTGCTTTCCGCGGCCACGACTACGCAGTCCTTGCAAACCATGCCAAGGGTGGTGGTTCCCGTTTTCCTAGCGTCTTCCGCCGTTATCCTTTCAGCCTGCATTTGTTCACCGTTAGAATGAAACTTATTAATTATTGACTGTTAAGTATTTAAGTTTTCTTCCGGGGCTTCCGTTCGTTTTCTTCTTACGGAATATCCTCCGCTCCCATATCCGCCGACTTCGAAATATTATGCTGTGCCTTTTTCCCGGTGACGTCGTGCCGGGAACCGTGATTTTTATCGTCCATTCTTCCTCATTTTTAAGCGTAACTTTTTCTTCCACGGATTTAATACCCTGCGGCTTTGCCCAAAAGGACACAAGATGCCGTGATTGCATCCGCATAGAACACAACCCTGCCTCTTCCGGGCTTATTAGGCAAAGGCCATACCCGGCCAAAGCCATGAATAATGCGCTTCACGCCTTTCCGGTCTTCTTTGCGCTCAGATAGGCGTGCCGCTGCTTGAACGGGCATGCGTTGTGGAACGACTCGTCAAGGCACCGAAGGCTGCCAAAGCCGCCTACGTTGCATTCAACGCCTTGGGAAAGATGCTCGCAACTGTTCCGGAGTATTTTCATGACGATGCCCTCGGCGGCTGGAGCGTCTTTTTCATTGTCAACGGCTTGCAAAGGCGTGTCCAGTGCGTTCAGAGAAATGCATGAGTCCTCCTCCGGAAGCAGCGGCTTTCCAAGGGATTCCAGCGAAACGTAGGCTTCGTTTTCCGAGAGGATTTTGTCCAGACTTTTCAGGGAAATATACGGGCGTTGCTCTTCCTTAAAAAGCTGCGCGAGCTCGCGCCGCACCGTCTCTTCCATGCGTTCTTTCATGATTAATTATTGGTTCGCCTGAATAAAAATGACTTGCCGCACTTAGTAAGCCCGCGCCGCGTAGGCGACGTGCTTCGCAGGCGAGCCGCAACAGATGCATGAGCCGGCGGCATGCTCTTTTTTGCCCCAGAGTGTGCCGCGTATCTCGCCGCCGGTCTCTTTTTTCAGTGCCTTGTCGCATTCGGCAGAGCCGCACCAGTTCATGCGCACGAAGCCGCCCTTTGCCATTGCAGAAATCGCTTCCTGCTTGCTCTTTGCATCCCGTATGTTTTCCTTGAGAAACGCTTGGGATTTTGCAAGCATGTCGTGCTGCATCGTTTCGAGTATCTTTTCCACGTCGCTGACGGTCTTTACCTGCGTTTTTTCCCGGGTATCCCTTCTTGCCACGGTGATGTGGCCGGCTTCTATATCCTTTGGGCCTATCTCTATGCGCAGAGGCACGCCTTTCAGTTCCCACTCGTTGAACTTGAACCCGGCTGTATGATTCCTTTCGTCTATGTAAACGCGAGCCTTCAGCTTCTTGGCTATTTCTCTGGCCTTTTCAAGCACAATTTCTTCCTTGCCCTTGAACAAGATAGGTATTATGACGACCTGTATCGGGGCAACCCCCGGCGGCAGCACTGCGCCCTTGTCATCGCCGTGATGCATCAACAGTATGCCTATCTGTCTTGTTGTGAGCCCCCAGCAGGTCTGCCAGACGTGCTGCTTCTGCTCGTGCTCGTCAGTGAAAGAAATGTCCAATGCTTCCGAGAACTTCTGTGCGAGGAAGTGCGAGCCCGGGCCTTGGACGACCTTGCCGTCCTGAACAACGGTGTCAAAGACAATGGTATAGCCTGCGCCCGGGAAGGTATCGTGTTGCGGCCGCACCAGCTTGAGCCCTTCTATTGCAAATAGCTCATACATTTTTGAATATAGCCCTATGATTTCGCGGAGGAATTCTTCAGCGTCGCCCTTTGTGGCATGAGCGGTATGCCCTTCCTGCCACAGGAACTCGCGGCCGCGGATGAAGGGCTTCGTGACTTTCGTGTCTATGCGCACGATGTTGTTCCACTGGTTTATCTTAAGCGGCAGATCCTTGTAAGAGCGTATCCATAATTTGTACATATAGTACATGATCATTTCAGACGTCGGCCTGACGATAAGGGGATCGGCAAGCTTCTCGCCTCCGACATCTGTGACCCTCGCGACTTCCGCTTTGAAACCAGCGAAATGCTCCTCCTCCTTCTTTATCAGGCTCTCGGGAATGAACAACGGAAAATACGCGTTCTGCACGCCTTTCTCTTTTATCATGGCGTCAAACTCTTTTTGTATTATCTCCCAGATGGAATAGCCCCACGGCATTATGACGTCAAAGCCCTTTATCGGAGTCCTCTGGTCCATGAACCCGCCCTTGCGCACGACCTCAAGATACCAATTGCTGAAGTCCTCGCTTCTTTTCGTCGTTATCCCGCCTTCTTCTGACATACATAACACCTTTTCACGACTGCATTAATAGGTTTTGCATGTTTCTCTCCAAGTTTCTTAGCGCTTCTTCGGAGGTAGAAACCACTATAAGGTCGCCGTTTCTCAGATCCGCTGAAGCCCTTTCGCAGGCACTGCGCATCTCGTAAAGCGCTATGCCTTTCAGCCCGGAGACGCCGTCTATCCTTCGGCGATCGGAAGTAACGTAAAAATCTTTAGCGCTCTTTCTTAGCGCGTCCGAGATAAGGCTCTCGGAGACAGAACTCCAGTCGCATCTCGCAGGCTTAAGCTCGGCACCGAATATTGTGAACCTGCACTTTCCCTGCAGTTCGTTTGTCTTGGAGAGAAACCTTGACAAATATTCGGTCGCATAGTCCGTTGCTCTGTTCCGGTAAACATTCTCGCCTACTATTGCAGTAAGAACACCTAACCCTCCCCGTACCCTGCCAAGATACACACTATCGGCATTCCTTAATACGTTGCACTCAGTTTCCGAAAACGCATCCGTAACGTCGTAAATGCGGAATTTAATCTCGCTGAGACCGTATCTGTTCCTTACAGCGTCCCTGGCTTCAAGGAAGGCGTTCACTCTCCATTCTCATCACCCATCATTGTTTTTACAAATTCCCCGGAAGACGTCAGTTCCACGTGCCCGTTGAATGAAATAAGCTCCAGATTCTTCAGCACCCGCGCGTTCATCTTCAGCGTTGACAACGCTATGCCGTGTGTGGAGGAAAGTCGTGTCAGAACGGAATAAAGGCTTTCTTTTTCCCTGCCTGCTATTGAAAATAGGATTATTTTCTGGTTGCGATTCAGAGCCCTATCTAACAGCTTTCTTAAAGCGTCTTGGGTTGGCGGGACATCACTATCACATTTCTTTCTTCAGGCAACGCTTATAAACCACGCGGTCAGGATCACATGACCCTCAGGCCGTTAGGTACTTTCCTTTCC
>Ga0209542_10009970_pt1 | contig 17282 bp, 13 predicted proteins | sample RifCSPhighO2_01_FD_184028 | JGI IMG/M metagenome (GOLD analysis project Ga0209542, IMG submission 184028) | Soil microbial communities from Rifle, Colorado - Rifle CSP2_plank highO2_0.1 (SPAdes) (version 2) | ecosystem: Environmental > Terrestrial > Deep subsurface > Rock core/Sediment ...
TTATAGCCAAGCTCGGCAAGCCGACGCTTGTTATCGCTCATAACAAGACTTTGGCGGCGCAACTCGCTCAAGAATATAAGGAATTTTTTCCGGAAAATGCCGTCCATTATTTCGTCTCTTACTATGACTTTTACCAACCGGAGGCATATCTTCCCGTAACGGATACCTACATCGAAAAAGAAGCGCAAATCAACGAAGAAATCGACCGTTTACGCCATGCTTCGACTCAGGCGTTATTGTCGCGCAAGGATGTGATTATAGTAGCTACGGTTTCATGCATTTATGGTTTGGGAAGTCCGGTTGAATACGAAAAAGTTCACATGAAATTGGCTCCAGGTATGCAAATTGACCGAACATCTCTCATTCGAAAATTTATTGATATCCATTATACGCGGACGACCGCCGATTTAAATCCGGGGGTCTTTCGCGCTCTCGGCAATTCCATCGAGATAATGCCGGTGAACGAGAGAATTTTGTTGAGAATTGATTTTAAGGAAAATACAATTCACACACTCACGACCTATGATCCAATTTCTATGGAAGTTCGAGAGGCGGATATTAAATTGTTTTATCTTTTTCCCGCAAAACATTTCATCACGGCTCCGGGACAGCTCGGAATAGCGCTTACAGGTATTGAAGAAGAGTTGCTTAAACGCCTTGACGAGCTTGACGGGCAAGGAAAAATTTTAGAGAGAGAGCGATTAAAGCGTCGGACGAAATACGACCTCGCGTTGATTCGTGAGATTGGGTATTGCAACGGCATCGAAAATTATTCCAGACATTTTTCTGGCAAACTGCCGGGAGAGCCGCCGGACACTCTTCTTTCATATTTTCCAAAGACAAAGGAAGGAAAGGCCGACTTTTTGACAATCATTGATGAGTCGCATGTAACAGTTCCACAGCTGAATGGAATGTTTGCGGGGGACGCTTCTCGGAAACAAAATCTCGTCGAACACGGGTTTCGACTGCCTTCGGCGAAAGACAACCGCCCTTTGAAATTTGCCGAATTTAGGGAACGCGTGGGGGCGACACTTTATACGTCGGCCACGCCTGGAGCCTTCGAAAAAAGCGAAAGCAGTCTGGTGGCGGAACAGGTCATACGTCCGACGGGACTAGTCGATCCGGAAATTATTGTGCACCCTGTTCGACAGTTGGGCAAATATATCGGTCAGGTCGGTCATTTTATTCGCGAATCCACCGAAGTTATCGAGGGTGGCGGCAGAGTTATAGGGACGACGCTTACAAAAAAGATGGCGGAGGACCTTTCTGAATTTCTTAAGGAAAAGGGAATAAAGGCCGAATATTTACACAGTGGGATTAAAACTATAGAGCGAATTCAAATACTGACCGAATTCAGAAAGGGTATATTTGATTGTCTTATCGGCGTGAATCTCCTGCGCGAGGGACTTGATCTCCCTGAAGTTGAATTTATCGGAATTCTTGACGCCGATAAGGAGGGTTTCTTACGATCCGAAACTTCGCTTATTCAGACTATTGGCCGCGCGGCTCGAAATGTCAAAGGGAAAGTATTTCTCTATGCGGATATCATGACTGGTTCTATGGAGAGAGCGATTGGAGAAACAAAGCGTCGTCGAACACTTCAACGTGAATACAACAGCGCGCATGGTATTACACCAAAAACAATCATCAAAAATATCAGAGATATTACCGAAGGGCTTGCAAGCGAACATGATAAAGCCGTCGGCGCACTTCTTCGAGTCGAAGCTGTCGAATATACTAAAAGTCCGGTTAAATGGCTGCGGAAAAAACAGAGGGAGATGAGCAATGCGGTTAAAAATTTGGATTTTGAGACCGCCGCGCTTATTCGCGATGAGATTAGGGGAGCGGAAAAAATTTCCAGTGCGATAATTAGAAAAAAGAAATGACGCGCCGTTATTTCAACAACCCGCACTTTTTGCCGATTTTCCCCGATAATTTTTTACAGTATGAATGTAAAAAACGCAGGTTTGTTTTGAGGGTGCATTTTAGTCAGTTCAATGATAAGGACTTGACGTTTTCCACACACCTATATTTAGGCTGTGTTGAGGTGATATAATTCCAGTCATTAGTATTGTTAAAATTGACTATTAATTAATATGAAGAAATTAGGATTTTTGTTGGTTGCGCTATTGATTGGAGGTTTTGGAGGTGTTGGCATTGTAGCCGCACAGGATGCGGCAGGCCCAGCGACTTTTGTCGGCAGTTACACTCTGTGGATTGCCATTATCCTGGCGTTTATTGCGAGTGTCTGGACTTTCTATTATTCACAGCAGATGAAGGGCTCTGTTGTCGGTGACATTTTGCGCCTGGTTGCGTTTGGAATGTTTGTCATTGATCTCGGGTTTCTGGCCGTAGTCATAGCCTGGGGCTCGGCGCCTACCCAGAAAATAGTGCACGATCTCTTGTTTATTCTTGGGTACATCCTTATCCTGACGGCGGTTGGTCGCATGAGAAAACTTGGCGCATAGATAAAGGTTCGAAGGTTTCGAGACATCTGTTTCAACCGCTGATTTTTCAGGGTAGCTGAAGAGCACACCCCGATGTCGTGATTATTGTTTGAGTACCGTATGCCCATCAAAGATATTTTTACATTTCATCCAAGAATAATAACGCCCACACGTGATCTAAAAGGTAGAGCAGTTCAGACTGTCTTTGCGCATCTTGGCGATATTGTGGTAGAGAGCGAGAGAATAAAGAACGAATTGAGGCGACTTGCGAGCGCTGAAATGAAACAAGGTGATGAGCGTGAATGGGAGCTTGTCGGCCTTTTTACGGAGTTTGAAAGGTTCATTTTGGGCAGTCAGCCTCCGGTTATTAAACGTTCCTACACTCGCGATCAGCTGATTGAAGAAATAAGACGAGCGACACCACTTGAAGACCTATTTCCACGCCTTCGACTCATATTGTCTGATGAGTTGGAAAAATCCGCGCTCCTCTTTGAGATTTACGTTGAGCCATTTATTACCTATCTATTCAATAATCTCGGTGTGGAGAATCTGCGCCATCTTCTTGCCGGTAACCAAGTTTTTCAGCCGTTTGAGACCTACATCACGGCTTATGGTATTGATTTTGATGGATTTAATCTTGATCTGGCTCGGCGCAGAGACAGGGTTCGTATTGATGAAATAAGAAACATTTTTAAGAATCTTTACGTTGCGCTTCATAACAAAATTCTCTCATCGTTTGGTCAATCAGTTCTTGAGAAGCTCATAGAAAAGGAATATCAGAGTCTCAGGGCGCACTATGACGCCTTTATCGTTGCCGGAATCTTTGACATCTTGCCGGAGCCCATTCTTGAGAATGAGCGCATCGCCTATCTTTCAAAGGAAGAGCTTGAGGAAAAAGTAAGGGAGAGAACAAATGAACTTCGGGCTGAAAAAGAGAACATTGAAAAGAAGATAGAAGAGCGCACGCGTGAACTTCGATCAGAGCGGTCGAAGCTCACGATTGTGGCGGAGAATATGGCGGAGGGAGCAATGCTCTTTGATGAAAATCTTAATGTTCTTTTTATAAACGAAAAGGCAAGACAAATTGTTGATGTTGGAAGATCGGACAAATTTTTGACGGGCCCGATTGTCAAATCTTTTAGTGAAAAATTCGCGGGCGTCGATCTTGCCGCGAATTATAAAAAATGTCTGCAACAAAAGACTTTCGATATACCGGAGATGGACGTTGGCAATCGAATATACAAGCTTTCTTTTGCTCGGATTATTGATCAAGGAGACGGAGTATTTTTTCTGGTCTGGATTCAGGATATTACGGAGGAAAAAGCTTTGGAGCGTCGGCGGGCTGAATTTGTGTCGCTCGTTACTCATCAGTTGCGCACACCTCTCTCGGGGGTCAAGTGGACTCTAAACCTTCTCATTAACGGCGACCTTGGCGAATTGAAGACGAAGCAGAGGGCGTACGTTATGAAGGCCAATGAAAGCAATGAGCGAATGATTTCTCTCGTTGATGATATTTTGCGCGCCAATAGGATTGATCCGGAAAAGTATCGATATAATTTTACCGTCATTAATTTGCTAGATCTATTTGATAATATACTGTATGAAATTTTGCCAGCCGCCGATAAGAAAGGCATAAAAATTAGAATTGATCGACCTAACGGCGAAATGGCAAAAGTCAAAGTCGATTCAGAACGCATGAGGGCGGTCATTCAAAATCTATTAGAAAATGCGGTGAAATATACGCGCGGTGGCGGAGTTATTGAGGTGAAAATTGTTGAACAAACTGGGAAAATAACAGCCTCGATAAAAGATAATGGCATCGGAATTCCCATGGCCCAACAAGGAAGCATTTTCAAGCAGTTTTTTCGCGCCTCGAATTCATCCACTGTTGCTAGCGGTTCCGGGCTTGGTTTATTTATAGCAAAGAGTATAATAGAAAAGCATAACGGTTCGATGTGGTTCGAGAGTGAAGAAAATAAAGGCGCAGCTTTCTTTTTTTCACTGCCAATAGCATCAGAATCTTCTAACATTAAATAATTGACATGAAAACAAAAATTCTCATCATTGAAGACGACGTGTTTCTCGGCGATGTCCTTCTTCAAAAGATGAGCGTCGCCGGTTACGAGACGCATTTATCGCGCGATGGTGGAGACGGCATGAAAATGATTAGTTCGCTGAAACCCGATCTCATACTTCTCGATCTCCATCTGCCGACAATGAGCGGTTATGAGATTCTGGAGCAAAAATTCAAGGATCAGAATATCAACAGGATTCCTGTTATCGTCATTTCTAATTCTGGCGAACCGGTCGAAATCGACAAAATTTTGAGCCTGAATGTGAAAGATTACTTTGTCAAAGCTCAATTTGATCCGGATGAAGTTTTGACTAAGGTGAAGATGCAATTGAAGGAAGGGGAAAACACGTCTGGTAGAAAAGAAGGCGCGACAAAATCACAGCGGACTTTGAAAGGTAAAACAATAATGTGGGTTGAGGACGATGTGTTCTTAAGCGACATTATTGCCCGCAAGCTCTCCAATGAAGAATGCAAGCTCCTGCACGCCGCAAGTGGAGATACGGCGCTCGCTATGATTGAAAAAGAGATGCCGGATATTGTTCTTCTGGACATACTCATTCCCGGAATTGATGGTTTTGAGATTCTCTCCAGAGTCAAGGCGAACCCAGCTTTGAAAAAGATTCCCGTTATTCTGTTATCGAATCTGGGTCAGAAGGACGATATTGAAAAGGGGCAGAAATTGGGCGCTGAGCGATTCCTTGTTAAGGCGACTGTAACACTCGATGAAATAGTTGAAGAGATAAAGAAAGTGGTCTTCAGCTAGAGCGGTATCGGCAGGAATTGCTTAAGACGGGTCTATCTGTTAAAGTTTTTCATAGGACCTACGCAAATGGCGAACTTCTGCGTTGCACTGCGGTAAAATAATGCTCACCGTAGCTATAAGTACGGCTCTCATTATTTTTCTCGTGCGCCTTGAATTTCATCCATTTGCGTAGGTCCTATTTCAGTAAACCCATGCGAGTAATCGCGTGGTTTGTCTGTATTTATGAAACATTCTCGCATTAAAAAGGACGGTGATCATGGAGATAGTATCATCGTAAAGGGGGCGCGGACTCACAATCTAAAAAACATTACGGTCGAAATACCGAGAAACAAGATGATCGTCTTTACCGGTCTTTCCGGATCCGGCAAGTCGTCGTTGGCGTTTGATACGATTTTTGCCGAAGGTCAGAGGAGATACGTTGAGTCGCTTTCGTCATATGCGCGCCAATTTTTGCGACAGATGCAAAAACCTGACGTAGACGAAATCGTCGGGCTTTCTCCCGCAATTTCAATTGATCAGAAATCGCGCTCCAATAACCCGCGTTCAACTGTTGCAACCATTACCGAGATATACGATTATCTGCGGATTTTATATGCGCGTATCGGGCATCCTCATTGTCTTATTTGCAACCGCGAAATCAAGCGCCTGACCAATGAGCAGATTATCGATACTATTTTAGAAAGTGTCATTTCAATTGAGAAGAGCGGCGCGAAGAGAGTGTTCGGAGTTGAGCTAAATGGAGAAAAACTTCGCATTTATGCGCCGATGATCGTCGGAAGAAAAGGCGAATACTACCAATTGCTCTATGATCTTCTGGGAAGAGGCTATAAGGAGGTTCGGGTAGATGGCGTGCCAAAGAAACTTCGCGAACAGATAGTGCTTACAAAAAATAAAAAGCACGACATTGACGTTTTGGTGGATGAGTTTTTTCTTAGCGAATTCAAAACGCCAAATGGCACGTGGAAGGAGCGGCTTTCAGAAGCGGTAGAGCGAGCGATAAATGAGTCGGAGGGATTAGTGCGTATTATTTCTCCCGCAGAGGACAGGCTTATCTCGGCAAAATTCATGTGCCCCTATGACGGATTTTCCTATCCGGAAGTTGAGCCTCGTCTTTTTTCATTTAATTCTCCGTACGGCGCCTGCTCGCAGTGCAATGGATTAGGCACAAAACATCTTTTTGGAGATGAAACATGTGAGAAATGCGACGGGGCACGTCTCCGTGAAGAATCGCTTTTTGTCAAAATAGGAGATAAGAATATCGTGGAGGTTACGGCTATGTCTATTGAGGAAGCTTTTGAATTTTTCGGTTCGCTCGGTTTGACGCCGACGGAGAAAAGTATTTCAAATGTAGTGATTCGCGAAATCGAGGCGCGCCTCACGTTTATGATTGATGTCGGCATTGAATACCTTTCGCTTGATAGGCGCGCCCATACGCTCTCCGGAGGCGAAGCACAGCGAATTCGCCTGGCCTCTCAACTCGGCTCGGGTCTCGTTGGCGCTCTTTATGTTCTTGATGAGCCGACTATCGGGCTTCATGCTCGCGATAATCGTCGTCTGATTCAAACGCTTCTCAACCTCCGAGATCTCGGAAACACGATTATAGTTGTTGAACACGACGAAGAAACGATCTTTGCTTCGGATTTCCTCGTAGACTTCGGACCCGGTGCCGGCTTGCATGGCGGTCAGATCGTTGTTGCGGATGATTTGCGCGTGCTTCTCGATGCGAAAAAAAATGAAAGCAATTCGCTGACGCTCAGCTATCTCCGTAAAGAAGTTGAGATTAAAATTCCGCATGAGCGGCGCACTGGTGAGAGGGGAAAAATCATGGTACGCAATGCTTCGATTTTTAATTTGAAGAGCGTGGATGTTGATATTCCATTGGGCAGATTGATTGCCGTTACCGGAGTTTCAGGTTCTGGCAAATCGACTTTTATGTATGAAGTCGTATACAAGAATCTTCAGGCAAGATTCGACCGCAGATATCGGTCGAATGATGTTTATAATTGCTCGTCTTTTTCCGGCTCGGAATATCTGGGGCGGGCGATACTGATAGACCAGTCGCCGATTGGTCGCACGCCTCGATCAAATCCCGCAACATATACCGGCGCTTTTACTCATATTCGCGATCTTTTTGCGGCCTCATCGGAAGCCAGGGTGCGCGGATGGAGAGCTAACAGATTTTCTTTCAATGTAAGAGGGGGTCGTTGTGAGGCGTGTCAGGGAAACGGCGAGATTGCGGTAGAAATGCATTTTCTCCCGACAGTGTATGTTCCGTGCGATGTGTGTTTTGGAAAGAGGTTTATGAAAGAGACATTGGAAATCCACTATAAGAAAAAAAATATTTATGATGTGCTTACAATGACCACAGAAGAAGGTCTTTCATTTTTTGAGGACATTCCCGCTATCTACGACCGGCTAAAAACCCTCGACGAAGTCGGGCTCGGGTATTTGCAACTCGGCCAATCTGCGACCACGCTTTCCGGAGGAGAAGCGCAGAGAGTGAAAATCTCATCGGAACTTTACCGATCTCATCTGCAAAAAACCGTGTATCTTCTTGATGAACCTTCCATCGGCCTGCACTATGAAGATGTGCGCAAACTTATTGAAATCCTGCAAAAACTCGTTGAGAAGGGAAATACGGTAATGCTGATCGAGCATAATATGGATATCATTAAATCAGCAGATTATGTCATTGATATTGGGCCCGAGGGCGGTGTCGGTGGAGGAAGGATTGTGGCAAAAGGCACACCTGAAGAGGTAGCTCGAAACAAGAAATCACACACGGGGAAATACCTAGTCGGTGTCTTGAAATAGTAAAAAATCCGGCATCTCGGGATTTTGGCGTGAAGGAGTGTGTTACAATTACAAAATAATCGCGCAAATTTGTTCCATGAGTCTCTATCCGAATCTATTTAGTCTTGATATTCGCAATCTAATCCTTGCGTCTGTTGTATTTATTGGATTGTCGGTATTCATTCTAATAGGCTACCGCATGTGGGTTAAGGTTCGAGAAATAAACCTATTGAAATATGAATTTATCACAATAATAATTCATAAATTCAGAACTCCGCTGACGCATATAAAATGGTCATCCGAGGAGCTTAAGAAAGCGACGACGGATGAGGCGAGAGAGGCCGCATTTCAAGACATACAAAAATCGAATGAGCGGCTTATCGAGTTGACGGACATCTTGGCCTCCATGTCAGCGTCTGATACGGGATCTCTATATTACGATTTGAAGCCGCTTCGAGTCGCCGCGATTGTTCAGGAGGTATATATGAAATTCGAGAATCATTTTCGCAATAAAGGAATGAAGCCGCGTTTTCATAGCGATACAGATGCCGTCGCCAATCTAGATAAAAAACAGTTTGCGTTCGTACTGCAGACTTTGATCGAGAATGCGGTCATGTATTCCTATCATGGCGGGCAGTTTGACATCTCCGTTTCGCAGAATGGTAACAAAGTTCTAGTTAAAACCCTCGACAACGGTATCGGTATTCCGAAAGTTGAACTGCCGCATATATTCGAAAAGTTTCACAGAAGCGGTCAGGCCAAACTTGCAAATACGGAAGGGCTAGGAATAGGAATTTACCTTTCAAAGAAAATTATCAAACAGCATCGCGGGAAAATTCGGGGATTTTCGGAAGGGGAGGGTAAGGGCGCCACGTTTACAATTACTTTGCCAAAAGCCTGAATAGTATGAGTATTAGTATTCGCATAGTATTAGTATGAGTATTAGTATAGGCGCAAAAAAACCGGAGGTGTCCGGTTTAATATTTTAGTGTGAGCGGGGTGCGTGAATTATTCCGCAATACCTTCATTCCAAGAGGATCTTTGGTGGACGTATTTTGCTACAAGGGCAGTTGCCCCGGATGGTTGCAAGGTCATGTTTCAATCTCCAAATCACCGCCTGGAGCAATTTTATTTGGCCTCGAATTTCTCCTGACCGTGATTTTGTAATCTGGAATCGCACTTTCTGTTCCGATAATGGCGTAGATTTCTCTACGAGCTTAAGTACTGCTTTTGTTGTAAACGCTAGTCGCGATGTTTTTCTCATATCTTTCTTGTTTCCGAGTTCACACTATCAAAAAACAGGAAAAAAGTCACGAATGGGAAATGGGGTATAAAAAGACCGAGAAAAACTTGGTTATAACATTGCAAAAAATCCAGTCTTTTTTCGTATTTTGAAAAACTTACTTCGCTTTTTTGCCGAAATAATTGTATTTACGATTTACCAGTCCCGAGAAATAAAAAGTAATAAAATTATATTATGCGTCACGGCGCAAATAATGGGTATGCCTGTAGGTGCCTCCTTACAATAAAAAACCGAGGAGTCTCCTCGGGTTGTTGTACTTTATCGCTCAAGACAATTTTTCGTTCTCTCGCCCTCAATTTCCGAAGCGAAGGTCGAATGCCTCCCATGCAACGACTACATCAAGTGCTTTTGTACCATGCGTCTCGAGATCCGCATAAAGAGCCGCGATAACGAGCTCGCTTGTTACTTGGCCTGCAGACTGAAGATCAAAGAGAATCTCGTCAGGGTAGCCTGGCGGGACTTCCAATTTTTTTTCATCTCGAGATTCATACGTAAGTTTAACGCGAATATTCATATGACATTCTGCTTGCGATCATCTAGATATTTAGTATCATAAGAACTATGACTAGTCAAGATTTTGAAACACAAGTCCAGAGTTTTCCAGACGAACCGGGCGTCTATTATTTTGTCGCGCCGGATAAGGAAATACTCTACATTGGTCGTGCCACATCGCTTCGCGACAGGCTTAAGAGCTATTTCAAAGACGACCTTCTTCATGCGCGCGGAGCGCTTCTTGTTGATATCGTTACAAGGGCTTCTGTTATCGAATGGACAAAAACCGACTCGGTTCTCGAAGCCATAATTTTGGAGGCAAACCTGATCAAAAAGTACCAGCCGCACGGAAATACCGATGAGAAGGACGACAAAAGTTTCAATTACGCCCTGATTACCGCCGAGGATTTTCCTCGAATTATTCTTGTGAGGGGAAAAGATTTTTTTGAGCGATTTCCACAGAGTGAAATAAAATATCCGTTCGGCCCTTATACGAATAGTCATTCACTAAAGGAGGGGTTGAAAATAATAAGAAAAATATTTCCTTTTCGCGATTCGTGTACTCCTTATGAAATGAAATTAAATAAACGAGGAGAGTTCTTGGTTCCTCGACCATGTTTCAATCGTCAAATCGGGCTTTGTCCGGGAGTTTGTTCTGGCGAAATATCAAAGCGAGAATATGCAGGGGTGATTCAGAATATCAGACTGTTGTTTGAGGGTAAAAAAACAAAGCTCGTAAGAAAGCTTGAGAAGGAAATGTACAGCTTTGCGAAGCATCAGGAGTTTGAAAAGGCGAACGAGATAAAACGGAAACTTTTTTCCATCACCCATATTCGGGACGTGTCTGTGATTAAAGAGGATTTACCAGAGCATGATAAGAAGGCGAGCCCCCCAACAGCAAGTGCTGATCGACGGGTTGTGAGTCCGAGACCGCCGTATCCTCGTATCGAAGGATATGATATTTCGCACATTCAAGGTTCAAATACTGCGGGCGTGATGGTTGTGCTTGAGGGTCGGCATATGAAAAAATCAGATTACAGGCTTTTTCGCATTAGACGAAAGGGGATAAATGATATCGGAGCACTGAAGGAGACTATCACTCGCCGATTGAATCATTCCGAGTGGCCGTCGCCTGACGTCATTGTCGTCGATGGTTCAGACGCTCAAAAGCGCGTTGCTGAATCAACTCTTGCGAGATGCGCGATAAAAGCCGACGTGGTGGCCGTCGTAAAAAATGAGCGACACAAGCCCGAAGCGGTATTGGGAAACGAACAACTGATTTCGGAATTTAAAAGAGAAATATTGCTAGTCAATAGTGAAGCTCACCGATTTGCCGTCAAGTATCATAGGAAATTGCGCCAAAAAAATTCATTATCGAGATAAACTGTCTCCGAGCAAACTCACAATATAGCAAGCAGAATGCCGACCGTGAGTATGGTATTGCAAAGTGAACGTAGGTTTACTACAATAGCAACATTGGATTCGATAAAAAAATAAATACATCGGATTCATTTTTTATGTCGATTGAAAACTATAAAAATAAAATAACGGAGTTTTACAAATCAAAGCGTCGCATGCCGACGTACGTGGAAACAATGAAACTTGTTGGGTTTAAATCCAAGAATGCGGTTTTTAAGCTGGTAAACAAGTTATCTGATGATGGATTTCTGACAAAAGACAAAAATGGGCGTCTTGCCCCGGCAAAAATTTATGGAGAATTGCGCCTCCTCGGCTTAGTCGAGGCCGGATTTCCCTCGGCGGCGGAAGAAGAATTGGCCGACACTATGAGCTTGGACGAATATCTGATTCCCAACAAAGATTCTAGCTACATTTTGAAAGTAAAAGGCGATTCTATGATTGATGCCGGGATTCATGAAGGCGATATGGTTATTGTCGAGAGGACGAATAATCCGAAAGAGGGCGAGATCGTCATTGCGGAAATTGATGGGGCTTGGACGATGAAATATTTTCGCAAAAAATACGGCAAGCCGTATCTTGAGGCCGCCAACAAAAAATATAAGCCTATTTTTGCCGAGAATGAACTGAAGATAGCGGCTGTGGTGAAGGCGGTGGTGAGGAAGTATTGAGGGTCAGTATATAGTATTTTGTATTTAGTATATAGATATGAAGCGCAAAAAAATTTTCAAACGGGGTAGAATTACCAGACGTCAGTATTTTAAGAAACAAAAATCATACGATATATCGTATGATTTTTGTTTTTGGCAATAAAAAACTGCCGGAGCAGTTTCGTCTTACGTCAATTTTGACCGCCGAGTGACAATTCGTACAACCGCAACCCCTCGGTGGTTTTTTTAGTTTTGAGGTGCTCGAAAAGTTCTGTCTCTATTGTTTTTGCATCCGATTCATTCGCGAAGATGAGAATATATTTTTTCTCCTCACCGCAGCACCATACCGGAGGATCAATCCCGACAACGTATCTTTTGGCCGTCGGTCCATTTCCCACGGACAATCCTATTGAAAATTGTCCGCGGTTAAAAATCTCTCTGCATCGCTTGCACCCGTTTGACAGCCCCTGTTCGTTAAAAAGAATCTGTAACGTAGCATTTTCAGCGTCCATAAGCACCTTTGTTGTCTTGTTTCTCAATGAAAATTACCTATTTTGGCGCCTGCTGTCAAAGAGAAAAAATAATTGACATAATATTATTTTATGGCAAAATACACGATGGTTTCTTTAAAAAACAACAAAAGGATGCTGATTGAAAATCGTATGTATTGCAGATTCCCATCTCATTCCACTGAATATGGAGTCAGAGTCTTTTATTCCGGGACATTTTGAAAGTCTTCCCGAGACACAGAGGCAGTGCGTGTATGATGGGGCGCGACAAGAATTGTGGAAGGCTTTTCGTCGTGTACTCACTTCGATCGGGGATGAAAAACCGGATGTTACGATAGGCCTTGGTGATATTACGGGCGGCTGGCAAGAGGGTGGCTACACGAATGACTCGATTGTTGATCTTGCAGAAAATGCCTGTGCTTCCATTCGAAGGGTGGGTCAGGCGTATTTTTGCGTTGGTAATCACGAGATGGGACGGTATTCTCTAAAAGCAAGGAAGGGTAGCATGACAGAGCGCAGTCTTGTGGCCAACGAGCAAATTTACGGTCCACTTTGGTGGGGTATTCGGGCAGAAGATTTTCTTCTTGTTGGAGTGGCGAGTCCTCTTTTTCTCTACGAAGGGATGAACGAGTACATAAGGGAAGAGAAAAGAAAGCAGGACGATGCAATTCGGAAAATTGTAAGGAGTCATCAAGGACCATGGATTGTCTTTGCCCATGATTTATCCGTCGTTGATTGGCTTGTGAATCGTTCGCTTGGAGATGCAATTACCCGATTACAGCGCGTGGTTGTCGGCGATGCGCATACCAAGACGGTCTTTCAATGGAGAAAAAAGAGAGACAAGCTGGCCGCTCTTTTTTCGGGACGCGTGAAAATGATGCGGTTGATTGATGATGCCGTCCTCTGCCCCTCGACCGCACCTATTGCTTGGCGGGGTGGCGGGTGGCTCTCTGTCGAAATTAAAAGCGGTGAGTGTATTATCGAGGTAAAAAATAATCCTGTGCCAGTGAGTGTGCTTCCCAACACATGGCGAAAATATTGGAGTTGGTATAAGCCGTTACACTTTTGACCAAAGAGCGCACTCTGCGCTCTTTTTTTATGAGCGAGGCGGATATTCAATGAAAGAAATGATACAAATTTGCATAGTAAACGAATGTTCACTATAATAGTAACACCTAAAGGTCTTGGGCATATATCATGTTTACCACTCGATCATTTTCAAAAGCGATTCTTCACATCGACGGCGATGCCTTTTTTGCTTCCTGCGAAGTGGCGGCAAACCCGGCGCTACGAGGAAAGCCTGTTGTTATCGGCAAAGAGCGCGGGATTGCGTCTGCCATGACATATGAGGCAAAACGTATGGGAGTGAAACGGGGAATGGCTTTGCACGAAATTCGCAAAGTGTGCCCGGAGGCAATCATCTTGCCTTCCGACTATGAAACTTACAGCCTCTATTCAAAGCGCATGTATGACATTGTGCGTCGCTATACGAGCGCGGTTGAAGAGTACAGCATTGACGAGTGTTTTGCGGATCTTGCCGGCATGCGGCGGGTACATCGGATGTCGTATGAAGATATTGCAGAGAAAATAAAACATGAACTTGAGAGTGAGCTCGGCATGACTTTTTCAATAGGTCTTGCGCCGAATAAAGTGCTTGCGAAAGTTGCGTCGAAATGGAAAAAGCCCGATGGTCTCACTATTATTTCCGGGCGCCGTATCGATATGTTTTTGAAAGATTTACCATGTGAGAAAGTTTGGGGGATTGGCTCTAATACATCGGAATTCTTGACGAAGCAGGGGATAGCGACCGCACTTCAGTTTGCGAATAAGGAAGAAGAATGGGTAATAAAAAATCTCTCGAAGCCCTTCCAAGAGATTTGGCATGAACTTCGCGGAGAATTAATCTATCCACTCGATCTCGAACCAAAAACCGACTATGCCTCGATTCAAAAAACAAAGACATTCACCCCGCCTTCCCGCGACCCGGCATGGGTTTTTTCCCAGCTTTCCAAAAATATCGAAAATGCATGCATAAAAGCTCGCAGGCACAATCTCTCGGCCACCGTTGTTTCTTTTTTCTTGAAAACGCAGGATTTTCAATACATTGGTGCGGAGATGAAACTTTCTCGTCGGAGCGCTTTGCCGCATGAAATAGTGGGGTTGATACGCGAACAATTTTCCAGCGTGTTTCGTCCGGGAGTGCTTTATCGCGCAACGGGGGTTACCCTCTCGAATCTATCTCATGAAAAATTTGTACAACTCGATCTTTTTGGCAAGGCAATTGTCGCAAAAGAAGTTTCGAAAATTTACGAGAGCGTAGATTCGCTTTCCCGCAAGTATGGGAAGCACGCAGTTTTTCTAGGCTCAAGTTTTCTTGCGATGAGGAAGTCCGCTCATGAAGGACTGCGGGGAGAGAGTGCACCTCGTCGCGCCCGGCTTTTCAAGGGAGAGACGGAGCGTAAAAGGGTCGGCATGCCGTTTCTTGGAGAAGTCGTGTAATCAGTATCGGTCGAAAAGTTGTGCCTTTTCTCTCAAATCTGCCCGTTTATAATTGATACCATGGCTAAAATCTCCGTGGGCGTATTGCGTGGCGGTCCCTCATCAGAATACGATGTCTCACTCCGAAGCGGGGCGGCTGTGATGAGGCATCTTCCAGAAAAATATAAAGCACACGATATTTTTATTGATCGCGCTGGGACATGGCATATGCACGGTGTCCCAAGGAAGCCGTACGAAGTGGCTCGGCATGTGGATATTTTTTTTAATGCGCTTCATGGAAAATACGGTGAAGATGGAGGTGTTCAAAAGGAACTTGAAGCGCTTGGAGCAAAATACACGGGGTCGCCCGCGGTACCGTCGGCGATCTCAATGAATAAAGCGTTGACGAAAGAAGTTTTGATACCGCACAATTTTCTATTGGCCAGACATGTGATTGTAGAGAGGGATACATATGAAAGTCGGCATTTAATTAATATCTTCAGAACTCTCACGATGCCGTATATTGTGAAACCCACTGCGTCAGGCTCATCTTTGGGCGTGCGCTTGGCGCAGAGTTTTTATGAGCTGGAGGAGGCTGTAGCAGAGGCCTTGAAGGATGCCGTTTCGGTCATGATAGAAGAATTCGTTCGTGGAAAAGAAGCTTCGTGCGGTGTAATTGACAATTTCCGAGATCAAGAAACGTACGCGCTCTTACCAAGTGAGATTGTTCCCACGGAGTCAAAGATTTTTGATTATGATGCAAAATATACGGGCAAGAGTCAGGAAATATGTCCGGGAAATTTTACCCCGACGGAAAGTCAGGAAATCCAGACACTTGCCGCAAGAATTCACACGGTTCTCGGACTTTCGCATTATTCCCGCTCGGATTTTATCGTTACAAAGCGCGGAATATATTTTTTGGAAGCAAATACTCTGCCGGGGCTTACCGATGAATCTATTCTTCCGAAATCACTAGCCGCCGTTGGTTGCACGCTTTCGGATTTTCTCGACCACGTGCTGACGCTTGCGCATCAATGACCACGCCGTGTCTGAAGGAATGGGGATAATTGAGGAAATGGAGATAAGCACAGATGATAGATGGCATGGCCGATGGCGAGGCGGTTCACGCGGTGAGCGTATATATTATGTGATATGAAAATTTGTTTATGGCCTCCCGCCAGAACACCCTGCGCTTGTGCGCGGGGTGTTCAAAGTTTTCTATAGCTCGTTGACCGGCCTTGTCCTATACGCTCAATCTTTTTTAATCGCATCAATTTATCGATTGCCTGCCTGACAGTCGGATAAGCGACCTTCGTCTGTTCGGAAATCTCGCGCGGTGTGGAACTATCAACTTTTTGGAGATAATTCCAAACAGCGAGCTGTTTTTGCGTAAGCAGTCGTTCAATGTTTTCTTTGGACAGAAGATCGATAGCCATTTCCGATTGTTTCAAGAAAATAGTCAAGAAAAAATCCAACCATGGGATGATGGTTTCATCGGCGGACAAGCCCTCCTTCGCTGAAGCTCCGGCGGGTAAAAATGTTTTTTGGCTCTGGCGAAGCGCAAGATAATACTCCGGCTTATTATCCTCAATGATCTTCTCATGGGAGACATAGGGCATATATAAATACCCCTCTTTCAATAAAAGAAGATTGGTGAGCACACGACTAAGACGGCCATTACCATCTTGAAATGGATGGATCTGCAAAAATTCAACAAGAAAGCTGGCAACGATGAGAAGTGGATGATATTTTTTCTCCGCAACAACCTCTCCCGTCCATTCAATTAACTCCTGCATTTGTTTGGGAGATAGATACGCGGGCGTGGTGTCAAAAAGTATTCCGATGGATTCACCCGCGGCATTTATCATTTGCACCTGATTCTCTCTTTTTTTATATTCGCCGCGATGGTCTTCGTCCTTCTTTACATATTTCAAGAGTTCTTTGTGGAAGTGTTTGATGGTGCTTTCATTGAATTTCAAACTTTTCCAGGAATTAAACATATTCTCAAGCAACTCGTAATACCCTTTGACTTCCTGCTTATCACGATCTGTAAATTTTTGGATATCAATACCTCGCATGAGCTTTTCTACGTCTTCATCGGAAAGCCTCGCCCCCTCAATACGTGTTGATGCTCCGGTTGAAGTAATCAAAACAGATCGTTTGAGACGACCTAATACCTGAGGCGAGAGTTGCGCTCCGGCAATCCATTGCCCCTTTAACTCATCAATTTTTGCTATTTTTGACCAGATTTCGGCAGGTAAGTGCTCTAGCCGATGGTCTAATTTGTTGTTATTTGCCATATATTTAATCCGATATATCAACTATAGCGGATTGTAACGAATAAATCAAGCCTCTGC
>Ga0209542_10009971_pt1 | contig 17282 bp, 17 predicted proteins | sample RifCSPhighO2_01_FD_184028 | JGI IMG/M metagenome (GOLD analysis project Ga0209542, IMG submission 184028) | Soil microbial communities from Rifle, Colorado - Rifle CSP2_plank highO2_0.1 (SPAdes) (version 2) | ecosystem: Environmental > Terrestrial > Deep subsurface > Rock core/Sediment ...
ATGTTATCATTTTTATAACAACTGTTAAAATAATTGTAACGTATATAAATCTTTCTATTTTAGACCAGAATAAGAATTTTATAAAATAAAACTTCCAGCTAAAGAAGATAAGAAGTCGTTAAGAAAGTCATGCAATCACCGTCACCGGTCCAATTAAATTGTTCTCCGCATCCCAGCAAAGGATGTAATAGCGAAGTTGATTTAAGGTCAAAGTGTGTTCTCTAGTGCTATCTCCAATCATCAAGAGGCCTTGTTCTCGGGTGAAAGTGTTTGAAGTAGTGGAATAACTGCAGGTGGCAGGTTCATTCGTAAGCACATAAAGTGTTTGGTCATCGCTGTAAATCTGGGTGATACGCGGGGGTCTGGTGTCGGTAGTCACAATAAAGGTAGTCGTTTGTTGTGCAACATTGCCTGCTGTGTCAGTGCAGACAATTTCATAAGTGTAGCTTGCTTGCGGTAATTGTTCAAAAGTTTGAGTATGTTGGTTGCTTCCAGTAGTGAAGAAGGGAATAGGTCTGAATCCTTCAGGTTCATACGTGCAGCTTGCTAGTCCTTGTTCTGCTCCTGCTGCAGTAGTCGCTTGAAGTGTAGGGGAATTAGTGAAAATTTCTCCTTGAGGGCTGACAGAAGTAATCTGTAAAGGGACAGTGCCTTGTAAATGCAAAGTTGTGCTTTGTTGTTGTTCATTATTGTTGAGGTCTTTGCAGCGGAAATAAAAAGGATTATTCATAGCATCGCGGAGTCCAATAAGTTGTGTTCCGCAGGCATAGTCTCTGATATGCAGGGGGCTTTGATCAGGTTCATCTTCGCAAAGGAAAACTTGTGTCTCTGGCATGTCTGCATAATTCTGATCTTGTGTGCTCCATTTGCATTGGCTTGGTTCATTCAAATAAAGAGTTAAGGAAGTTTCAGTAGTACCTGCAGGAACATAAGCACCGTCATAAAGGCTTGTTGAGACAATTTGAGGAGGCGTAAGATCCTGCTGTTGGTCTGCAGAAAATTGAATGAAGTATTCCTTAGAAGGTTTATTAGAGGTTGGGTTGCCATTGACATCTAGACAACGAGCATAATAAGTATAACTCTGTCCAGGTGGAACTGATAAAGTAATTTTATGTTCTTTTTTATAGCCGCTGGATCCAAAGTAATTAGTCATAGCATCAAAAGTAGGAGTATGTGTATCGCTAATTTTGCATTGGGAAAGTTCATCAGTCTTGATACCAAAAGTTAAAGGAGTAAAGATAGGAACATTCGGCTGGATATAGTAGCCGTCTGCTGTCGAGTTTGCAGTAAATCCAAGAGACAATATTTCAGACCAGAAAGAAATAATCGGTGAGTTCACCTCATTCGGATTCGCGTTTACGCAGCTTTGATCTTCAGGTAAGTACTTGCATGCTGCTCCAAGACTTCTGCAGCGATATTCAGTGCATTCCTTGGTAGGATCATCATCGCACTTATCGCAGTCTTGTCCACCAGTTGGAGGTACCCAAGGCTCGCAAGAGATAGCTAAAGTTTTCACGCTGACTTTTGCTCCGCCAAGAATAAAATTCCAGAGAAGAAAAGGAAAGAAGAGAGGAAAAGAAAAAAGTCCGCCAACAACAAAACCAAGTTTATGAAAATATTCTTTAATGCCCACTGTGAATTCCTCTGTAAAAGAATAAAGAGTAACAAGGTCTTGTTGTTTTAAGGCATCTTGAAGATAGTGCATGCCTCCAAAGACGCCGAATGCGCTCCAGTTTTGCCAAGTTTCTTCGCTGAGAGTAGTTGGTTTCGGTCCTCTTCCTCCTTCCCAAGAAACAACAAATCCAGCATCGCTTCGTTTCCCAAGAACATTATAGTTAGCTCCGCAATCTCCTTGGCTTTTGCAGAAGCGTGCAGATTCATCTATGAATTGTTGTGTTTCGCACTGGCAGTTGTCTTTGCAGTTCCATCCAGAGAAAGCGCTTTTTTTTATATAGGTGACTTTGCATTCAACATTTCCTTCTGCGCAGACATCGCTGCCTTCACGTCGAGGAGTTGTTCTATCATCGTCCGCAGTTTTCCAGAAGGCAAGTCCTCTTTGTACTGTAGAAATATTTTCAGTGATTGCAGAGTCATAAATTTCATTGTCAATAAGTCGTGCTTGGCTCAGAGTTCTGCCGTTGTCAGTAGTGGTTGTTTGTATGCAAATTTGTTCGCGAAAAGGTCTAACAGAGTCGATATGTTCCTCTCCATTAATGCAAAAATGCCTATAATGTTCGCTGCCTACTCGGTCTCTATAATCTCCAGTGCCAGATTCATAAACACACCAGCTTTCGCCATTGTAGCGAAACTTCCCCATTTGAGGATCATGAACATTTGTTGGAAAATTCTCAGTGTCTACACAATCCAGAGATTTGCAAACAGCTTGATTATTAACTAATCCACATTTTGTTCCTCTAGTATAATCGCAGTCTTCCGCTATGCCTTCTCTATTGCTAGAACTATCAAACCAATAAACATCATCGCTGCCTTCAACGCAGGATTTATGATCTCTTGCTTGAGCGCCGCATGCTAAGTCTGTATCGCTGCAATATCTGCCATTGTTAAATTCTCCAGTGCATTGTGCACGAGTAGTGTATGTGCAAGTCTCTCCTTGAACACAACAACCTTCATCACTGGTACGGCATTGATTGACACAGAAAGATTCATCAGTGATAGTCTCATCAAAAGTGTCTTGTCCTTGGAGAAAGGGATATCTATTGGTAAGAAGTTGGCAGGAGCGTTCAGTTTGGATGCTGCATTGGTTGCCTATTTGACAGCAGCCAGTTCTGCATTGTTGTACATCACAATTAGGACTATTGGGAATAACAGTTCCGCCGCGTTGTGCGCAGGTGCTTGCAGCAACTTGTTTGTAGCAGACGCCATTCAAAGAATCAACACAGCACACAGGTCTACAAAAAGAAGTCTGGTCGCAGGTAGTGTAAGCAGTATTGTAGCTAGGATCGCACTCACGAAGAGCAGTATAGACGCAAGAATCACCGTCAAGAGTTTTTTCGCAGCAGGCATCTTCTCTCGCTTCAAGTGGGGGAGCTATAAGAGAGATGGTGAACAAAGAGCACAATAGAATCAAACATTGGAAAAGTCCTTTAAGTCGTAAATAGCCCATAAGTCACCTTTTTTCAAGAAAGAGAAGAGTATTGTTATTTAAAAAGATTGCCAAAGGGTTAAGAAAAGTTTTTGAAGAGAGAAAGAAACAAAAGAGATGATGGAAAGAAAAGGTATTCAAATAATAGGAATAGTCTTAATGTTGTTGGTAGTTGGAGCGATAGGTGGAGAGATATATTTAGGGTATACATTAAAAAAAGAAAATAGTGCTTTAAGAGAGGTAATAGAAAAAACGCAGGCAGATCTTCAGGTAACACAAAGTACTTTCAATACATTGCAGGAAGAGCAGCAAAGAAAACTAGAAAGTATTACAGATGCCCTAAAAAAAGTGGATAAAGAAAGTAAGTCTCGTTTGTCTGATTTAGAAGAAGAGGTAAAAAATGTCAATATCAAGTCTGGAGATTTCTCAGCTATTCTTGAAGACGTTTTTCCTGGTGTTGTAAGTATTGCAACAGATGTTGGTCGAGGTTCTGGCACTATTATTACAAATGATGGATTTATTGTCACCAATGATCATGTTATCAAAGATGCTCGTGTTATTCAAGTGGTCAATTACGGTAAAAAAATGTACGCTGCTCAGTTGATTGGAACTCATGCGCAGTATGATATCGCGGTGCTGAAAATTAATGGTACATTCAATAAGCTCAATTTCGCGGATTCAAATAAAGTGCGAGTGGGCGAGCGTGTTGTCGCTGTAGGTAATCCAGCAGGTCTTGGTTTCTCAGTCACTGAAGGTATCATCAGTCAGGTAGAGAGAATCATAGGCCCGAAAGATCCCCCTATGATACAAACAGATGTTCCCATCAACCCGGGAAATTCTGGAGGACCATTGGTAAACATCAATGGAAATATAGTGGGTATTAATAGGCTGAAAGTTTCAGGATTTGAGAGCTTAGGTTTTGCCATACCATCAAACATAGTAAAGCCAATTGTAGAAGAAATTATGCAAAGAGATATTTAAGAACTATCAAGAAGAGTAATGAACTAAACAAGTTAGTTAATCATTGGCGACTCTCGGCGCCAGAATAAAACTCAGCTGCACTTTGTCTTTGACCAAGTAATCAACTTTCAGAGGATAATCTTTATTGAATTGAAGAGTCATCTTATTGGATAACTTAGCGCCCTTGAGAATTTTCTTTAAATATTCAATGGAGTATTTTGCTTTCACAGGATCTTTGCCTGGAGATTTTATAATAGTTTCTTCATCTGCGTGAAGTTCAGTGCGTGCATCATTCATATTGCTTTCAGCTTCAACAACAAAAGAATCTTTCATGGCAACTAAAGCGACAGATTCAGAGACAACATCCATGTCTTGTACAGCCTCATCAAACCTATAGCTTAAGGTTTCAATCTTGACGGGGAAAGTAAGTTCGGGAATTTTATGTTCTTTGTCCTCCATGTCAATCAATGCTAAGTTGAAGGTTCTCGTGGCTTCACTCTTCAATTGAAGTCGTAATCTGTGTTTTTCTTCATCTAATTCTATGGTTAGAACATCAGAAGGCTTCACTCTGCGAAGAATAGTTTTGAAAGCGTCTAAATTGATGGCGACGCTGACAGGTTTGTCAACTTGATAAGCAGAAAAGGCGCTGCTGAGAAGAGTGAAATTAACCATGGCTACATTAGCAGGATCCATAGCGACTAGCTTGATTTGGTTTTTGTCAATTTTGAAAATAACATCATTCACAAGCTCAGAAACCACATTAATAGAATCGACTAAAATACGCGGTTCTTCTAAGGTAAGTTTCATCGTATCCCCCATGCAAAATCACTAAGTTCGATTTATAATGATTATGGTCTTCCAGCGGATAGATGAAATAACTCCAGCTAAGTGGAGATTATTTCGAAGCTCGCCATGTATGATTGCACTTCACGCATTTGAAGAATCTGGTCTCAGCTTCATCGCCAGCTCTGGTCTGGACCAGCCAGTAAAAAGCTTCTCTGTGTTGGCATTTAGGACAAGTTTCTTGAACTTTTGGTAAAGTTTCAATGCGTTTGCTGATCAATTCAATGTCATCCTTCTTAGACTGAACAACAGTTTCTTTCAAAATGATTTTCTCTTTTTTATTGCTAGAATAGCTGCAGGAAGCGCAGCTTAAGCGCATCTTGCCGGTAGTTTTAGTCTTTTTAGGAACAACAATAGCTCCACATTTAGGACAGAACATCATGCGAGAACACCTCCGAAGAATTGCACGAAACCAATTTTAATCCAACCTAAGAATGGAAAACGAAGAACTGCTTTTCCTGTAGTGCGTATCTGATGCTCTCCCACAAGATCACGATCAGATCCAGGATTGTTATCTCCTTTTGTTTCAAATAAATAGTTGTCGTCTTTTTGTGTAATATTAACCACCCTATGAATAATGGGGTTCACATGGCGTGAACTTTCGTAGACCAGAACATCTCCCACTTTAATAGCTTTTGGTTCAATGCCTTTCAAGACCATGATATCTCCTTTGTTAAATCCATTATGAAAAGAAAAATCACGGAATTGTTCCTGAGTAATTCCCTTTTCAATGTACAGGTCACCATGAGTAATTCCCTTTTCAATGTACAGGTCAACATAAGATATCCACCACTCATCAAAAGATTGTCCATTATGTTCCATGGATCCAGAAACAACAGCAACAACAGGATATTGAGTGCCCAAGACAAGGCCGATGCCTGGATATATAAGAAACTTGACAAGGATAAAGGCTAAGATAAGATTGACCAACCAGGATAAAAGAGAATCCTCATACCATAAAAATTGCCACATCTTTTTCAAAAATGATGAAAAACTCATAAGAATGAAAATGTTAATTAAAGCTTCTTAAACTTTTCCTGTAACTCGGCAGTTTTTTTCTGGAGGCGTTCAACTGCGCTAGTTAATAATGCGACAGGATTTTGTTTGTCAGATTCAACAGCGAAAACAGGTTGTGAAACAAGTGAATGTTCAATAGCATAGCCGGCGATCTCAGGTGCTTTGCCTAGCCATAATTCTTTGCGAAGAACATTGCAGAAAGTGTGCCCTTCACCTTTTAATTCAAATTGGAGGCGTTGTTTGGTATGCTCGAGAACGTTGATTTCCATAGTTAGGCGTCGGAAAATACGTTTTTAAAGCTTTCTATAAACGTTCTAAGCGCCAAAGACCAACAGCAACTGCATGGGCCTTTTTACGATGAAAAGTCTGGGTTTTAGGCAAGGGGAATAAGAGGGGTTTGAGAGCTGTAATACGGAATCCAAAAGATGAGGTCAAGGTAGTAAGAAATGATTTGCTCTCAATTTTGTGAAGTGTATAAATTACATTGCCAACGACCATAGCTTTCTCAAGAAAGGGTCGGTCAGCATGTTCTTGTTGAACGCCAAAAGGAGGATTTTGCAAGATAGTGTCCACATGATGGCGAAAATTTGAAACCTCTTGATGAGAGAATGAGGCTGAAAAAGACGCATTGAAAAAAGTGTTCAAGAAGTGAAGATTTGTTTTCGCTAGCGCTAAGGCTTTAGCATCAATATCTACAAAGTAAACTTTTTTTGCTCCTAAGAGTAATGCTCCTAATCCAAAAATACCAGGACCACAGCCGAAGTCAGCAACAACTTTGTCTGTAATATCTCCTTGGAGGTGAGCATCCCACAAGATCTGTGCAGCAAGTTCGCTGTTTGTTGCATATTGTTCCAAGGAAGCGGAAGGTTGAGCAAAAGTCTGCAGATGGGAAAGGTGAATGGCCAGTTCTTTTTTAGTGAATGTCATGATCTCTTCCGTAAGTTCACTAGATCGCCAATAGTTAAAGTACCATCTGAAGAAGTCTTTGATTTCTCTGGAGGAATGTAAAGCTGTACTAAGGAAATGTGCAGATATTTTTCTAGTTTTTTTGCTAGGTGAAGAGAGGGCTGCAGGCGTCCGGATTCTACATGTTGAATGACTGATTCTTTTTCTTTCACAGCTAGTGCTAAGTCTTTCTGTTGGAGTTTTTTTTGCTCGCGAGATTGTTTGATTAAAAAAGCAAAATCAGAAACAAGGATAAAATCAAGTTCTGCTTCTGCGCGTTGTTTGGAAAGTTGTGCTGCTGGCAGTTGATGTTGTGGTGTAAGTAGTTTTGGCAGGACTTTTCCATAGCGGCTGCAGGAAGAGCAAACCTGTAAAGTAGTGCCTTCAACAAGTGCAGAAACTAAGGGTTTCAGAGAACCGCACATATCACATTGTGTCATAGTCTAGACAAGGCAAGAGGCTCTATAAATAGGTTTTGAAAGAGTCTGGAACAACATTTAAATAAGGAAAAGAAGGCATAAATGTATGATAACGACCTGGATAATCTGGTTCATGTACTTTGCATCTTTATACTTTGTATCTTTTTGGATGCTCGTATTTCTAGAGAAAGGAATCAAAGAAGAGCAAAAAAGTCCTAGGAGACTGCCTCTAGTGACTATCTGTATTCCGGCTTATAACGAGGAAGAGAACATCAAGCAAACAGTACAGTCAGTGTTAAACATAGATTACCCCATAAATAAGAGAGAAATTCTTTGTATAAATCATTGTTCAACTGATCGTACAAAAGAAGTGCTCAAAAAATTCGGCAGTAAGATCAAAGTGATTAATCTCAAGCGTAATCCTAATGAGAGAAAGGGTGCTGCTGTCAACGCTGGACTTAAAGTGGCAAAAGGAGAGCTCTTTATTTGTTTAGATGCAGACTCTTATGTGACACCAAGTGCATTAAAAAAAATGTTGCCTTACTTCGAAGAGGCAGACGTTGCTTCTGTGCTTCCATTGATGAAGTTGAAAGAGAAAAATACTTTCATGAGAAAAATGCAAAATATAGAATATTTAGTAAACTTCTTTATTAAAAAAATTGTGGGAATTGTAGATTGTGTGCATGTGACACCAGGACCATTCGGAGCATACAAAACTGAAGTGCTGAGAACGGTTGGTGGTTTCGATGCGACAAACCTAACGGAAGATTTGGAGATGGCTTTGCGTCTGCAGAAAGAGAATTACAAAATTGTTCAACTGCTTGATGCTGAAGTATTTACAACAGCTCCAAAAAACTACAAAGAATTCTATCAGCAAAGAAACCGCTGGTACCAAGGCAGCACCATCAACCTGATAAAATATAGGAAGATGTTATTCAATGCGAAGTATGGAGAGTTAGGATTTTTTCATATGCCTATGATTGCTGTCTCTGCGTGCTTGTCTATTTTTTTCGCTGTTTTCGTTGTATATAATCATATGATCAGGCCTTTGTTCGAAAGACTCTATGACGCTAGTTATATCAACTTCAATATTCCTTTTATGATTAGAAAAAAAGCAGAATTATTTTCCATATTAGATTTGAATTACACATTTCTCTTCTTACTGGTAACTTTGATGTTGGCAGGAGTCATGTGGATTGTATTGGCTCAGAGATATACCAAGGAAAGATGGTCTATAAAAAGAGCAGCATTCATTCCAATCTATCTCGTAGTATATCCATTCTTGATGTCCCTAGTTTGGGTGGGTGTTGTGGTGAATTTAACCAGAAGAAAAAACGTGCAGTGGCATAGGGCAAAATGACTGTAGATAGAAAAGTTTACGTAAGAAAGCATTTAGCTGCTTTAGCAATAACTTTGATAGTATTTACTATTGGAGTAATGATAGGCTTGCAAGTCAGTGATTCAAGAATAACTGCGATTACTAACACAGCGAGATTGCAAAGAGCACAGTTCGAAAGTCTCCAATTACAGTACACATTCATTAATACGGCGCAAAACGCAAGTTGTACGGCGTTCAAAACAGCATTAGATGAAAATGTCTATGCCCTCGGAAATGCACAAACAAAGTTAGAAAGTTACATAGACGATAATCAACAAGAGCAAGAATTTACTATAGCAAAAAGAGAATACATGATCACAGAATTAAGGTATTGGCTCTTAGCAAAACAGGCAAAAACAATGTGTGGTGACGAAACAGTTTCGGTGTTGTTCTTTTACAGAAGAAACCAGATTTGTGATGATTGTGGGACACAAGGCATTATCTTGACTTATCTCAAGGAGACGTTCAATGAAAAGTTACTCGTATTTTCGCTGGATGCCGATGTCGAGGATCCATTAATTACGATTATTAAAGGAACGTATAACATTACAGAAACACCTTCAATTGTTATTGAAGAGAAAGTCTTCGAAAAGTTAACAGATTTGGAAGTATTAAGAGAAGAGATTTGTAAGAACTTCAAAGTGAAGCCTGTCGAATGCGAGCAATGAAAAAAGAAGTGAAAAAGAAGAGTGATATAGTTATTGCCATAGTAGGAATACTCTTTTTCCTGTATATAATCTGGTTCAGCATGCAGACAAATTTTAGATACTACGTTGCGGACAGTATAATTTTTATTCTATTGACGCTAGTGTTATATCTATTTTACAAAAAATGGAAGCTGAACATTACAACATTCTTCTTCTTGGTCCTTGCGTTCGCATTGCATGATATGGGTGCATTCAAGTTTTATGCTTCATCTCCATTGCCAGTCGAATGGGATGTGATAACGCATCTAGTTGGAATCTTCGCTGCTACCTTATTTATCTATAACATCGTGCAGGACTTAACGAAAAAAAAGCACCATGCTCTATTATTGTTTGTGGTCGTTCTTGCGGGATTGGGCATTGGTGTCCTGATTGAGTTCCTGGAATTCTATGGATTTTTGACTGTTGGGTTTGGAGAGGGGTTCTTCGGTCGTGGGTTTGGTGACTTTGATCCATCTATTGTAAGCTCAGATTATATAGATACTATTCAGGATCTCTTCTGGAATTTTATAGGAGCTACGCTGGCATTCATTGTCGCTTTCTTTCATGAAAAAAAATTAAGTAGTTGATGAAGTGTCTTCTGAGGCAGAAGTTGGTTGGGAAGAAGGTTCTGGTGGTTTTGGTTGCTCTTGGGAAGCAGTTAAGGATTCTGGTAATTTCAGGTGTTTGAATTGCTCCTTCACTTCTTCAGCGGCAGTGTCAAAATAATTGTAGAATTGTGGAGTCAGTTTGATCAATCTGCTTCTGCCTTGTTTTTCAGTTGTAATCAAGTTGCGTTCTTTCAAGATCTTGATATGGTCATAAGCCTTATTGCCGCGCATCTTGATGATTTCATGCTGGAGAACAGGTTGCTTGTACGCAATAACTGCTAAAGTTTTGGTCGTGGGAGAATCCATCTCAGAGTCAGACATGAGTTTATTCGCCAAAAAACCATATTCCTTCTTGATATTCAATTTGACAAGTTCTTCTTGTTGCATAACAGTCAATGCGCTGTCGCGTTGTTCGTAGTCTTTTTTCAATTCTTCAAGAAGTTCTTTGACATAGCCTACTGAGCCAATTTCACACACTTTGGCAATCTCATCAAGATGCATAAAGCGTCCCGTAGTGAATAAGATTGCTTCGACTTTGTGCTTATCATTCATAGTTGCCGACAGCAAAACGCAAGATGGCTGCTATGCCGCCTAAATCACGTAATTGTTGTCCCTCTCTTGTTTCCGTTGAGATGAGTTGAAGCTCAGTTCCTGTGGATTGTGCTAAGTTTTCAATCTCTTGCATTTTTGTATCGTCATAATCTTCAGAGATAAGTATAAGCTCTACAGCACCCAGTTCTAAAACGCGTCGCACTTCTTTTTCTCCATAGGTAGCTTTGTTAGGCTCTTTTGCAAGAATTGTGAAGAATCGTTCAATCACTTTCTTCTCTGCAATAATGCCTTCTTTTTGCAAGATGTCTGCGCTCTTATCGACAAGATGATGTAACCCGCTCTCATCAGTGTAAGTGACATCCTGTACTGCTAGAATCTTCTTCTTTAATTCATTATTTAAATATTGCTGAAATTCTTCTTTGGTTGGTCCTGGCCCTCCGAGGAGAATCCCTTTGAGGTTTTTCATGGGTAAATATTCTTTGTTGCATAATTCTGAGACTCGTTTGAAGAAGTCAATAGCCATTCCATGAATTAATCGCTCAAAACGTTGTGCTGAGTTATGAACTAGAGTGCCATTGGCAAAAAAATTCTGATGTTGTGTTGCTATATCAACAAGTTCAAAATTGCCTTTCTTTCGCTGTATAGCTGTTATCCTTACCTTGTTTAATTTATGATCCACTAAAAAATCTTTTTCTTGTAATTGGTCTGCTGTCTTTTCTTTAACATCTCCTTTGTCATGAACAAAAAATGTATGGTCCTTTGAAGTTACAATCTTTGAATTAAGAAAGCAGACTTCAACTACTTCATCTTTCTTTACTTTCCAGACATCTAAACAAGGGGAATATTCCACCTTGCCTGTTGCTCTATCTAAAGATTGAACACTATCGCCAACACGAACATCCTTTATAGCAATCAGTTTTTCTCCCATGGATAATAAAGTATCTGGATGACAACATTGCCCCCCGGCTTTAAACTTTCCAGGAACTCCAGAAGTCAAGTCTGTAAGTAAAGTGATAGATGATCCTTTTAAAAGTCCTAAAGTAGCTTCTCTTCTATCCACTAAAATTAAGCCATATACTTCTTTATGCTCCATCATGTCTTCTAAGATATCAATAACGAAACGTTGATCGCATCTATAAAGACGCATGTTCAAAGGTTCAGGAGGTTCAATGCTCCAGATTTTGATGTCTACTTTCCCTTCTTGTGCCGCTACATTCCCGGAAAAAATAGCTAATCCATTGACAGGTGTCTTTTTAAAAAGTCGCAGATGTCTGACACATCGTTCCAAAGAGTCGATAACATTCCCTCGAGTTTTAGCGTCTTTGATATTCTTCGCAGTGCCTTGCTCTTCCTGTAAGTGAGCGATGATCTTGTTCAGATCGTATCCTGCAGGAATGTAGACAGACACAAGTTCCGTATGCCTTCCACGGATATTTTTCAATTCATTGATGAAACGCTTCAATTCCTGCTTCTTGGCGACATCCATAAGCAATAACCAGCCCAGGGACTTTATAAAGATTGTCAAACAGAAAGCTTTTTATGGAACAAAAAAACTCTAATAAGCAATGAGAAAAGAAATAATTCTGTCATTATTAATCCTAACTTTAGTAACTGCAGCTTGTAGCAGCCCTTCCACGCCGACGCCAGCTTGCAAACCGCCTTTCAAAGCATTAGGTTCTGTATGCTGTTTAGATAACAATAATAATGACATCTGTGATGATAGTGAAAAAAAGCTAGAGCAAGATGCATGTACTATAGAAACAGATTGTGAATTAAATGAATGTTTGGGATGTGTGAATGGAGAATGGGCAAGGGCGAACCCTATGCCTGATTGTATAAGGTTCCCTCCAGATCAATATGAGTGTGAATGTGTGCAAAGCAAGTGTAGTGAAGTGAAGAAAGTAGAAGAAACCAAGATAACCGCAGGTAACAGAATCCGCTTCAGTGAAGAGAAATTGCCTCTAAGTTTGGAAATGCAAAAAGACACAAGAATTCTATTCGTGACAGAAGAAGGAGATGAAGTATACACATTAAGTGAATTGCAAGAATCACAGATCACAATATTCTATGGAAAAGATCGATTCATTATCAAGAAAGGAACTAATCAAATCATTGGTCCTTTAGAATTTATATATAATGGTGTTAATCCGCCAAAAAGCGGTAATTTCGCTATGATTAAGATTGACAAACCTGCTGCTTAAATATAGACTAAAACTTAATATAATTTCTTTATATCTTTAATTAAATTTAATAGAATTTTTGCTTTTGTAAGTTTATTACTTATTTCCTCATCCGGCAAATCAAATATTTTTTTAATTTTATTTTCATAGTTTTTAGGTTTTATTTTAAATCTATCAAGGTATTGTTTATTCCATTTATCACCAGGGAAAAACGTTTTATTTATAGTAAATATACAAATAACTATCGCTCGAACTATTCTTGCTAAAGAAGCATTAAAATGATATGCATCATCTCTTTTTGCTGCTGGAAGCAGTTTATTTTTCCAAATAAGTAATGCATCTTCGAAATAGTAATTAAATATCATAAATCGTAACTTTGAAGGGTATTTATTTAACATATTTTTTAATTTTTTGATTTCATTATTTTTTTCATTTACAATACGGCACTCAAGAATGCAATTTGCTAATCCACTTTCATAATGTCCAAATGGGCAATCATGAATTCCTTGAACAGATTCAATTTTTTTACCTTCTAAAAAAGAGTTTATCCTTCTTATTATTTTATTAGTATCTCTATATCCCAACTCTATTTTTATGCCTTTTATTGAGAAAAATGTATGAATGCCCCAAGCAGGATGATACCAATGAAGATTTTTAGATCGAGTAAATTTTGCATTCAATTTTTTTAAAATATTATTTATTTTCTGTTTAGAAGGAATAGTTTTTCTATAATAAACATACATTTCAATGTCTGAGAGAGAATCTGAAAATCCTCTAGCAAATGATCCTCCAACAACAATGCCCTTAACATTTTTTATTTTTAAATATTCATTTGAAACACTTATAATTATTTGATTAAATAATTTTATTTTATTCTCATCCATGGTTGCTCCTTAGTGAATGTCTTAAAAAAATAGGATATTTACTCCTTTTCTTGTTTACATAATAAAAATATTTTTGAATATTCTTTTTTAATTGAGTTATTTTTTTTGTTTTTAGATGTTTATGGGTGATACTGTCAATATGAAAACTTGTACAATTTAGTAGAGGGACGATAAACTGTCCATAAGCGATCATATTGGCTCCAAATGCAATATCTTCCATTCCCCATCCATTAAATATTTCTGGAAATCCACCGGAGGCCATAGCTGCTGATTTTTTACACGCTAGTCCATGACCAATTACCATAGAAGAGAGATCCCAAAATCCAATAACTCTTCCAAATCCAAATTCCTTTAGATAGTTTGTTTTTTTGATTAAATGTAATTCTTTAAAGATTTCTCCCTTTCCCTCGTTTAAACTTATTCTTAAAAATCTTTTAGGTATATTTTTGATAGGGAGGGTATATCTCCAGTCTTTTTCAATAAGTGGATTTCTTCCAATATTCTCAAATTTATTTCGGCAAATATTTTCTTTAAAAGTTACAAAAACGCAATTAGTTGTATATTGTAATCTAAGAGCAACATTAGCAATAAAATATTTAGAGAGTACTAAATCTGAATCAAGGAAAATAATATCTTCATATTTTGCAACTTGTAATCCAACATTCCTAGCATAACTTCGACCTTTATTTGAAGAAAGTGTTATGAATATTATTTTAAGTTTTTTGAATAGAGGACTAACAATTTTTTTTATATTCAGGGAAGAACCATCATCAACAAGGATTATTTCAAATTTTTTATAATTCTGACTCATTAAAGATTCTAAAAGAAAGATTAATTCAGCATGTGAATTATAAGCTGGAATAATTATAGATAAAGAAATCCGTATCTTTTTTAAGTTTAAAGTATTTTTTTCAGTGACTAGTTCTTCGTTAAATAGGCTTCTAAATTTTTGTTCTACTTGGATATAATCATTTGATTTAGAAACAATTTTTTGTTTAAGTGTAAACATTAGAGTGTTAAAATTAAGTAATATAAAAAGCTATTCCTTAAAAAGGAAATTAATATAATTCAATTTTAGAATTACCTTGTTTGATCTCTCGTGCTTGACAGGTCGCTCGTAAGTCTGCAAACACTGGTTCTAGCAATGTATAATCTTTTTTCTCTAAAGTGAGAATGACTTCAGCTTTTAAGGAGACTTGCTGTTTGCTCTTGAATTGTCTGACCTCTGCTAAGATTTGAACAAATCTATCACCTACAACTAAAGTTTCTTCTGAAATAAGTTTTTTATCGACAGTTGGCCAGGAAGAAATGTGGATAGATTTAGTCTTTTCCTCTTTCGAGAAGAGTTGCATATAAATTTCTTCAGTAATGTAAGGCATAATAGGAGCAAAGAGCTTCAACAATGTTAAAAGAGCAGTATGTAAGGTAAATTGTGCGGATGCTCGAGCTTCTTTGCCTCGTTTATCAGGATTATACAATCTGTCTTTGACAATTTCCAGGTAGTCATCGCAAAAAGTATGCCAGAAAAAATTATCAACTGCTGATTTAACAATCCAAAAAGAATATTGGTTAAAAGACTCAGTGCAATCTTGAATTAACTGTTGTAATCTGGTAAGTAGCCATTGATCCATGAGTTCGAGTTTCTGTTTATTTGTAGGCTTCTCTGCTAAGTGGGAAGTAACAAATTGTGCAGCATTCCATAACTTAGTAACTGTCTTCTGTCCAGTCATAACGTCTTTTTCTTGATAAGAAATATCTTCTCCAAGTTTGAAATTAGCAGACCAGTAACGTAGAGCATCTGCAGAAAATTTATGATAAATGGTTTGTGGATCGATGACATTCCCCTTGGATTTAGACATTTTCTCTCCTTTAGGATCTAAGACATAGCCAGAAATGCCAATGGTAGTCCAAGGAACTTTTTTGTGATGATATAAACTTTTCACGATAGTATAAAATGTCCATACACGAATAATATCATGAGCTTGAAATCTATAGCTCATAGGAGATAAAGCGGTAAATTGCTTCTCATTCGCTGGCCAGTCCAAAACAATTTGTGGTGTAACTGAAGAAGTTGTCCATGTGTCCATAACATCCTGTTCAGGAATAAACTCTTTAGATCCGCAGTCACAGGCTTTCTTAGGTTTATGAGATAAAGGATCTAAAGGTAAGTCTTTTGCGTCAGCTAAAATAATGTTGCTACATTTTTTACAATACCAAAGAGGAAAAGGAACTCCATAAAATCTTTGTCTGGAAATGCACCAATCCCAATTTAAATTTTCAACCCAGTGAATATAGCGTTTCTTCATAAACTCCGGATGCCATTGAATCTTGTCTGCCGCTTCAATAAGTTCTTCTTTCATGTCTAAAACACGAATATACAATTGATGAGTTTTCAAGAATTCTATTTCAGTGCCGCATCGTTCATGGACATTGACAGCGTGTTGTATAGGTTGTTGCTTAATGAGGAGTTTCTGGTCTTGTAAGGCTTTGAGAATTTCTTTTCTTGTCTCTTTCAAGGTTTTTCCTTGATACTGTTTTGCCAAGCTGTTCATCTTGCCATGTTTTTCAAAAATAATGCGTAAGGGAAGTTTGTATTTTCTCCACCATTCAATGTCTACTTTGTCGCCGAAAGTGCAACACATAACAATGCCTGTACCTTTTGTAGGATCAACTTTTTCATCTGCTAAAATAGGAACTTCATAATCAAACAGGGGAACTTTCGCAAACTTACCTTTGAACTCTTTATACTGTTTATGACTTGGGTGAATCATAAGAGCTACACAGGCAGGTAATAATTCAGGTCGCGTAGTAGATATGATCAATTCTTTATCATGAACTTTAAAGACAATATTATTAAAGGTGCTTGCTTGTTCAATATTATCAAATTCTGCTTGAGCTATGGCAGTTTGGCAGGTAGTGCACCATGCAACAGGAGATTCTTCTCGATAAATTCTTCCTTTATGATAAAGATCCAAGAAAGAATATTGTGATACTTTGAGGCTATGTCTGTCAATAGTGGAGTAGCTTTGTTCAAAATCGCAAGAAATGCCTAGGTCTTTCCAGGGTTGAACAAAATCTTTCTTTAATTCCAAAACAGTTTTCTCACAGAGCTTAACAAAAGCTTCTCGTTCCATGTGAGTGCCTTTGACATTTTTTAATTTTTCCACTAAACGTTCTGTCGGCAGTCCATTGTCATCAGTGCCAAAGGGGCAAAGCACTTGTTTCCCTAACATGCGTTGAAAACGTGCTATAAAATCTCCCTGACAATAAGAAAATGCGTGGCCTATATGCATAGCTCCGGATAAAGTAGGCGGAGGAGTATCAATGGAAAAAATGTCTTTAGTGTTTTTAGGTTGAATAAATTTATAGAGTTTTTCCTTTTCCCAATGTTGCTGCCACTTTTTCTCAGCTTCTTGGGGATTGTAAGTCTTAGGCTTGTCCATAAAAGAAACCTCGAGAACTTTGTTTAAATAGATTATGGAATATGGGCGGAGGGTGATTTGAACACCCGACCCCTACGTCTTCAGCGTAGTGCTCTCCCAGGCTGAGCTATCCGCCCATGAGAGAAAAGGCACTAGCAATGCTATTTAAAGATTTCCCAACGTAAGCTCTGTAGAAAACTTAAATAACCAATGCAGTCGTTAGACTGCAATTGGGGGTAGGAGAAGCTACCCATGAAAGGGAAGAAAAGAACTGTTTATTATAGG
>Ga0209542_10009973_pt1 | contig 17278 bp, 18 predicted proteins | sample RifCSPhighO2_01_FD_184028 | JGI IMG/M metagenome (GOLD analysis project Ga0209542, IMG submission 184028) | Soil microbial communities from Rifle, Colorado - Rifle CSP2_plank highO2_0.1 (SPAdes) (version 2) | ecosystem: Environmental > Terrestrial > Deep subsurface > Rock core/Sediment ...
AAGAAATGTTGTCATTTCCGTCTTGTTTTCGGATTCAAGCAGTTTTGCGGCTTGATTTAAGGACAAAACAAACTCACGAGCCGGTTCGAGCCACGACAAGCCTTTCTGTTCAAAATCTCGGACTTGCTCCTGCAAACCGACTTTTTGCTTGACTAATTTTTCTTTGCGCAAAGCGTATTCTTCGGTAGTAATAGTTTCGGCCAAATAGACATCGAGCAACTTCTCAAGTTTTTGCTCAACCGTGGTCAATTCTGTTTTAAGATTTTGGACAGTTGTTTTGGCCTGTTCCCTTGCATGCATTTCTTCTTTGTCTAATTCAGCTAAAACCCTCTCTGTGTCGTAGCTCGACAAAGAAACTTTTTGAAGGAAAGATTTGATTTGCGGATATAATTCTTCGTCCCGTAAAAAACGCTTTTCTTGGCAAGGTCCTTTCTTTTTCGTGCACCGATAATAAACATATTCTCTGCCGCTTGGTTTAATTTTCTTTTCTGCGGTAATTGCCGCTGAGCAAGGACATTTCATCAGGCCAAGAAAAGCAAAATTATGTTTCTTCACTTTTTGCGGTTTTCCTTTTTCTCGTATAATTTCCTGTACCCTATCAAAAAGTTTCTTTGAAATTAACGGCTCATGAGTTGCTTCGTGGACTTCGCCTTTGTATTTCATAAGCCCAATATAGAAAACATTTTGAAGTATTTTATGGACTTGGGATATAGAAATATCCCGCTCCAAATTGCTTTTGAGATTTACTCTTTTCCACCATTCGGCTAATTCTCGAAGATTGTAGTTTCCGGTGGCGTAGAGCGCAAAGAGTTTCCGAACTTTTGGAGCTTTATCCGAGCTGAGGTCAATGCCGCGCGTTTTGGGGTTATTGAGATAGCCGAGTGGTGCTCTACTTGGCCACACACCGTTCCGTACTTTTTGTCTCATTCCACGAGTTACATTTTCGCGTAAAGCATCTACGTAGTATTTTGATTGCCCAAAAGCAATTTGGAGCATAAATAGACCCTGTGGTGTCGGTTCAAACCAGAACGTTGGAAATTTCAACGTCTTAATCAAGCCACGATCAATCATGTGAATTATTGTTCCGCCGTCCACAGAATTACGTGCCAACCTGTCTGGGTTCCAACTCAAAATTCCTTCGGCTTTTCCCTTCTCAATCAATGACAACATTTCTGCGAATTTAATTCGCCCAGGTTCTTTGGCAGTTTTTGCTTCCTGAAAGGAAGCGACAATTTCAAGTTTTTCTTTGGCGGCAAACTCTTTTAATTCGAAGACTTGGGCCTCAATACTTAAAATTTGTCTATCATCGTCTTCGGTGCTCTTTCTAGCGTAAAGTATATATTTCATATAGTTTTAATTAAAAATTTTCTTTTCCCAAAATGCAGAATCGCCAACTGATTTTTTCGCCCAAAATTCAATACGAATTGGCCGCCGAGCGAAGCGGGGCGGCTTCCAATTCCTTGCGCTTTTCTAAAATGTGGTCTATTCTTAAAATAGTTCGGACGGTTTTCGCCGCCGCAGGCGGCGAGGAAAGCTCCCCGCGCAAATCCGAACGTGCGGCTCCGCCGCGCCGATAAAAACTGTCAAAGAACCTGTAAAAATATCGGCTCGGACTGCATTTTAATTTTGGGAAAATAAAATTTTTGAGACATAAAGGTCGTGATTTATTATTAGTTTGCATACTTATATGAACCAAAAGGGATTTGTAAATATAGCACTCATAGTTTTGCTCGTTGTTGTTTTGGGCGGAGGAATTGGATATGTCATTTTGACAAGAACCCAAGAAACAACACCGACAAGTGAACAGTCGCCAACGCCCTCGCCGATTACAGATCAAACCCCAGCAATGCAGAATCCACCTACTACTCCAGTGGATAAAACTAGTTGGAAAACATACCGTAGTGAAAAATATGGTTTTGAATTTAGATATCCAGAAAAAATAACATCGCTCGATACGCTTAATCTTCCAGAGCTTAATCGAAATACGAAACTTACTTTCAATAATCCTGACTCGATATTGCAAAGTAAAAAAGTCAAAACCACAGGATTTCCAAATCCTTATGAAATCGCAACCGGGCTTTATGGCGGTAGATTGATTGACATCAAAAATCCGGTTACTAGTGAGTGCTCGGATGGTGGAAGGGGGGATATTCATGAGCCTATTTCCGTATACATGGGTAATGTTGACGATGTTTTCGCTAGCATAACTACACATGACGAGATTTTTACTATGCACGATTTTTTTGGCATATTTGATGGCCCAAGTCTATTCTTAAAAAAACATCCGTCTGATAATAATAAAATTTTGCGGGAATATCTTTCTGAAAGAACACCGATTGCAATGAATAAGAATGACTTTTTTAGTTTTGTGCATGATACTTTCCGGTCTGGGGCGAAGTTAGCATATCCTTGGGCAAAAGAAGTAAAGCTATCAAGTGGCACGCAAGCTTACAGGGGCGTTGCAAGCCCTGGGGATATCCCCGGTGACGTGATTTTGGCTTTTAACGACGATAAACATTCGTGGGTAATTCTTGAAAATATTATCACTTTTGAAGTCTGTGCGTATAATGATTTGGCTAATTTAGAATTAGCAAAAAAATACAGCGCGGAAATTTTCAGAGAGATCCACGAAAGTCTAAATGTGGTTAAATAATCACTCTCCTTATTTTCCGCGTGAAGATAAATCATAAGTTTAGTCGCCAAAGAAAAACTTGAAATTGTCATCGGCGCGGCGGAGCCGCGATTTCGGAATTTCGCGGTGGGCATACCTTGCCGCCTGCGGCGGCGAAATGCGTCCGAACTACTTCCAGTATCCTCCATTGACACATTGATAAACAAGGAGTATACTACTTGGTAGTAAGTTTTCTTGCGAGTTTTCAATTCCGCCTATGCGTGAGGAGATGCTCTAAAGAGAGGTCGACTTACGCTATAAAATAAATAGTTAATAAAATGGCTAAGAAATTATATGTAGGCGGGTTGTCATACAATACAACCCAGGAAACCCTAAAAGATACTTTTTCTCAAGCCGGGACCGTGGAATCGGCGGTTGTCATCACTGACAAAATGTCCGGACGTTCCAAGGGATTTGGTTTTGTGGAAATGTCTACCGAAGAGGAAGCCCAAAAAGCTATTGAAATGTTCAACGGCAAAGAGCTTGACGGAAGATCAGTTACCGTCAACGAAGCTCGGCCGATGGAAGAGCGTCCTCGAAGAGAAGGCGGTTTCAATCGGGATTTTAGGGGTGGTGGTCGCAGAGACTACTAAAATATCCTAACAAACAAAAATACCCTCGCAGCTGCGAGGGTATTTTTGTTTGTTATAACTTATCCACAATTAAGCTCTTGATTAATTATTCTTATTATAATAACCTTAAATCATCTGGTGGGAGATTGTGGGTAAATTTGTGGATAACTATACTAATCTGTGGATAACCAATATGCTATTAGGCGAATTTAAGCACAATTTGGATTCTAAGAATCGTGTCACAGTACCGGCAAAGCTACGGATGGAACTCGGAGAAAGTCCGGTTCTAACAAGGGGTCTGGATAATTGCTTATTTATTTACCCTAATCGCGATTGGCAGATTTTTATGGAAAAACTTAGCAAACTTCCATTGGGACAGGCAAAAGTCAGAAATTTTAAAAGATTTATTTTATCAGGGGCCTCCGAAATTAAAATTGACGAAATGGGCCGCGTTCTTATTCCCGAGCCGCTTAAAAAATATTCCAATCTTAAAAAAGAGGTCGTGATAATTGGTGTTGGAGACCGGATTGAATTGTGGAATGAAGATGTATGGAATAAATATATTGCTGCCGCGGAAAAAGAATCTGGCGACTTGGCGGAAGGACTAAGTGAATTTGGGATTTAGTATGCACATACCTGTTCTTTTAAACGAAATTTTAAGACATTTGGATCCCAAGCCGAATCAGAATTTTATTGACGCGACGGTTGGCGATGGCGGGCACGCGGCGGCTATTTTAAAGAAAACATCGCCAGCAGGCAAATTGTTAGCCATAGACCGCGATTCCGATTCAATTATCCGTGCCAGAAGCAAATTAAGAGAGTTTGAAAATAGGGTTATTTTTATAAACGATTCTTTCGGTAATTTAGAAAGAATTGTCAAAGAAAATAATTTTGACCTTGCAAGCGGCATATTATTTGACTTCGGAATGTCTTCTAGCCAACTTGAAAATTCCGGCAGAGGATTCACTTTCTCTAAAGATGAAATTCTTGATATGCGCTACGACAATAAAACTCCGATTACCGCCGAAGATGTTGTTAACGGATATAGCGAAAAAGAGTTGGCAGAAATTTTTAAAAGGTTTGGAGAAGAGCCGTATGCCATAAAAATTGCCCGCGCCATTATCCAAAACCGCAGGAAAGAACGAATTAAAACAACCGGATGGTTGGTAAAGATTATTGATAAAACAATAAGAAGGCGAGGACGACTTCATCCGTCAACCTTAGTTTTTCAGGCATTGCGGATTGAAGTTAATCAGGAATTGACCGAAATAGAAAAAGCGTTAAAAATTGTTCTTGAAATTTTAAAAAAAGGCGGCTGCGCGGCTTTTATCTCGTTTCATTCTTTAGAAGATCGTTTAATAAAAAATTGGTCTAGAGATTTAGATAAATTAGGCGAAATAAAAATTTTAAATAAAAAACCAATTATTGCTTCAGCTGAAGAATTAAAACTTAATCCACGAAGCCGAAGCGCGAAATTAAGAATAATTAAAAAAGATGACCACAATTAAAATAATTTATAAAAATACGAAGATTGAACAGCTTAATATTTTTGCGCTTCTTACTGCCGCCATTTTAATTATTATTTATTTGTTTATTGCCAATAACGCGGCAATGGCGAATTACCGGAAAACTTCTTTGCAGAAATATATTGACGGTTTGAGAATGGAGATCAGGACTCTTAATTTGGAATTGACCGATAAGCGAAGCATTGGTTTTTTAAAAAAAGCGGCCAAAAATCTTAATCTTGTGGTTAACGAAAGCATCCAATATGTTAAAATTTCCGGCCCGGTTGCCAAAAATGAATAATGAAGCAAAACACCGAAAATAGAATTTTATTTTTACTTATTATTTTCATATCGTTCGGCCTCCTTATCTGGGGGCGATTCTTTTATCTTTCCGTAATTCGCTACGAATATTATTTAGCCAAGGCAAAAATTTTAAGCGTCGCAACAAGCAGCGCCGCTCCCCGCGGCAGTATTTTTTTAACCGATAAGGACTCATTGCCTTTTGCCGCGGCTTTAAATAAAGAATTTCCGCTTGTTTATGCCGTGCCCGCTAAAATAAAAGAGCCGAAAATATTAGCTGAAAAACTGGCTCCGATTTTGGAATTAGACAAAGAAACGCTAATCCAAAAACTGTCAAAAACCGGCGATCCTTATGAAATTTTAAAAAAAAGAGTTTCGGAAGAAGTTGTTAAAGCCGTTAAAGATCAAAACGAAATCGGCATAGGCATTGATGATGAGACCTTAAGATATTATCCTGAAGGCCTTTATCTTTCTCATACTATTGGATTTTTAGGTTTTAATAAAAATGGCCAAACCGGTCAATACGGACTTGAAGAATATTATGATAAGGAGCTTTCCGGATTTGTTTCAAGTGTCGATTTGATTTTAACAATTGATTCGGCGATTCAATCTCAAGCCGGCATTTTACTGTTAAAAACCATAGGGGATTGGCAGGCCGATGGCGGGTCTATTGTTGTGATGGATCCTAAAGACGGAAGTATTTTAGCAATAGCTTCTTCTCCCGATTTTGACGCTAATAATTATTCTTCTATTAAAAATCATGATTTTTTTATAAATCCGGTAACTTTAAAACGTTATGAACCTGGTTCCGTTTTTAAACCGATAACCATGGCCATTGGTATTGAAACTGGCGCTGTTACTCCCGAAACCGAATATTATAATACTGGAACTGTTAAAGTTGGAGACAAGATTATTTCCAATTCCATTCCTGATAAAATTTTAGGCTGGCAAACAATGACAAAAGTTTTGGAACAATCTCTCAACACTGGTGCTGTTTTTGTGGAACAAAAAATTTCCAAAGATGTTTTTCTAAAATTTTTAAAAGATTTCGGCATTAATGGGAAAACCGGCATTGATGTTGCGGAAATAGGCGGTGATTTGTCGGTTTTAGAAAGCATGAGAGACATTAATTTCGCCACTGCTTCTTTTGGGCAGGGAGTGGCGCTAACTCCGATAGAACTTATTAGGGCTCTATCGGCCATTGCTAATGGCGGCAAGCTGATAAGGCCGCATTTGGTAAAAAAAGTTGTTTACCACAATGGAGAAAATTATCTGCCTGCGCGAACAGGTGAAGCAAAAAATGGATTACCGAGGCAAATAATTTCTCCTGAAACATCGGCTAAATTAATAAATATGATGACTAAAGTAGTTGAAAGCGGCAGCGGCCGTCGGGCCGGAGTAACTGGCTACACGGTTGCCGGGAAAACCGGCACGGCCCAAGTGCCTGATTTGGAGGGCGGCGGATATTTGGATCAATATATCCATACTTTCGTGGGATTTGCCCCGGCTTACGATCCGAAATTTATCGCCTTGATAAAACTTGATAATCCTAAAGGCGTTCGTTTTGCCGAAAGCACGGTGGTTCCTGTTTTTAGCGATTTAGCGAAATTTATTTTTAGTTACTATCAGATTCCTCCGGACAAGTCTGTTGAAAATCAAGAGTAAAGCGCATATAATCCATTGATATGGAAAATAAAATAAAAGTTGCAATTGTGTTTGGAAGCCGGTCGGTGGAGCATGAAGTTTCCATTGTTACGGCCATGCAAGTTTTTGAAAATATAAATCACGAAAAATATGATGTCATTCCGGTTTATATTGATAAAAAAGGCCGTTGGCTAGTTGATAAAAAACTTCAAAAACTTGAAAACTTTAGAACTTTAAAACTTGGCGTAAAGGCGCCAGAATATGTTTTTGGGGCATCTCCAAGCGTTAAAGCGCTTTTGCCAAAATCGGCGTTTAAATTTTTACAAAAAATCAAAGCCGATATTTATTTTCCCGTCGTTCATGGCACGTTCGGTGAAGAAGGGACAATTCAAGGACTTTTTGAAATGGCTGATGTTCCATATGTCGGAAGCGGCGTTACCGGTTCGGCCGTTGGGATGGATAAAATTATTCAAAAATCTGTTTTTAAAGATAATGGCATCCCGGTTGTAAAATATATTTGGTTTTTGAAAAATGAATGGCAGGATAATAAAGTTAAAATTATAGAAAAAATAGAAAAAACTTTGGGTTATCCGGTTTTTGTTAAGCCTGCGAATTTGGGTTCAAGCGTTGCCATAAATAAAGCAGGCGGCCTGAAAGAACTGGAAAATGCCATAGAAATTGCTTCTAACTTTGATAGGCGGATTATAGTTGAAGAAGGAAAAGAGGGGATTATAGAAATAAACTGTTCGGTAATTGGCAATGATGAACTAACCGCCTCGGTCTGCGAACAGCCGGTAAATGACAAGCAAATGCTTACCTATGAAGATAAATATCTTAGAGGCGACAAAACCAAAGGAATAGTTGGGCTGTCTCGTCTCATCCCGGCGCCGATAAGTGAAGAACTGACCAAAAAAATCCAAGAAACGGCGAAAAAAGCGTTTTGGGCGATTGATGCCGCGGGCATTGCCCGTGTTGATTTTATGGTTCGTCCCGATACCGAAGATTTTTGGATAACTGAAATAAATACTCTACCGGGTTCTTTATCTTTTTATCTCTGGGAAAAATCAGGCGTTAGTTTCAGCGGGCTGATTGATCGGTTGATAAATTTAGGATTTGAGCGTTATCAAGAGCGCCAGTTACTTACTTTCAGTTACGATTCTGATTTGATTACTAAAACTTCAAGCGATTCTAAAATTTAGATTGCGATAATTTTTTAATCGTTATACTATTGGCAGCATTTACTTGCTATCGCAGGTAAATGCTGCGTGCGGTGGATGTTTAAAAAAAAGAAAAAAGCCCCACATGTGTCGAACCGGCATCTCCAGCCCAGATGGGCTGTTCAGCTTCCATTGCATTCAAGTGCTTAAAAATAGTGGTCGGGGAGGTCGTTTTCTAAGAGTACAGCTGAATTTGTGATTGCCAGTTCTGAAATTTTTGATTTTGCCGCCTCTAAATCAATAACTTCAAAAATCTGTTTGTTATATTTTTTATCCGCATAACTTTCCTCGAGGCCGCTTGTGCGGCTAACTAAATTAAATCCATCCTTCAAACCTTCTCTAAGAGCTTTCCTGTTTGTTTCGCCGACTATGATTACATAGTCGGCGATTTTTGCGGCGCTTCGCGCCGCTTCCTTATTCAACTCAAATTGTCGGTTTCCCAATTCAATCATCCCGGGTGTTACCAAAATTCTTCTTTGCGCCGGAGTATTTTTTAACATTTCCAAAGCCGATAAAAATCCTGCCGGATTGGAATTATAAGTATCGTCAATAATCGTAATGCCGGCCGAAGTTCTTATAACCTGTTGCCGGTGAGGGGTTTGCGGCGCGGTTTTAATATATCCAAAAATTTCTTCTTCCGTCATATCAAAAATTTTTCCGATTTTAATAAGCAACTCTACTTTTGAAGAAAAAAATTCTATTTTTGATGTTATTTTTTTACTTCCATTATTGAAATTATGAAAGTATTTTGTAATTTGTGGTTCTAATTCTTTTGATAAAAATCCGATGCCGTCCGGTGGCAATGATTCAATAAGTTCCAGTTTTGTTTTTATGATATTTTTTTCGGTTCCAAATCGTTCGAGATGCATTAACCCAATAGCAGTGACAATACCTATTTTTGGCTTAATCAATTCGGCGATTGCTTTAATGTCGCCAATTTGGTATGCCGCCATTTCGCATACGAAAATTTTATGTTCTTGTTTAAGATTTTTTAATATTGTTTTAGCGACGCCGAGCGGTGTATTGTAATTTCCTTCGGTTTTTAGCGTTTTGTATTTATGTATTAATACATGTGAAATCGCGTCTTTGGTTGTAGTTTTTCCATAAGAGCCGGTTATGCCGATAACGGTTAAGCCGGTTATTTTATTTATTTTCCTCTTTGCCATAAAAACTAAAATTTTTTTAGCCAAAATATCAAAAGGCAATAAAAATCGCGTTGCGATTTTTATTGCCAGCAGTCCGTTTCCGAGTGTTATGACATTAAAAATATTAGCCAGCGTAAAAATAGTTTGGGCTTTTGGTGTCCAATCAATATGCTTCTTTTTTTCCAAAACAACTCTGCCGAGATTGTTTTTTAGCCAATCGCTAAAACGTTTTAAATCGTATTCTTCAAGCTGAAGCAAATATAATAAATTACGTAGCGGCATCATAGAGTAAAATCTTTTATCAATTTAGTAAATTCTTCCGGTTTTTCTAAAAATACGAAGTGACCGGCATTTTTTATAACATTCAGTTTGGCGCCGGGGATTGCTCGAACAATCAGCTCGCCTTCTTTTAATGGGGTTACGATATCGTCTTCACCCCAAATAACCAGCGTCGGCGTTTTTATCAGATGAAAATTTGGTTTTAAATCTTCGCCAATAACATGCTTAAAAGTTTCTTTAAGTTCCGGGCTTTTAATTTGTGCATAATCGGTTTTATCCAACTTCAGTAATTTTAAAACGAACTTTCTTAACTTCTCCGGGAAAATCGGTTTTAAAGTATCCGCTACTTTTTTTATCAAAACCATTTTCCGGCGTGTCTCTCGAACGGCGCTGGCAGAAACCAATATTAATTTTGAAACATAATCGGGGTAAAACAAACTAAATTTAACCGCCACCGCGCCGCCGAAAGAATGGCCGATTATTATTGGCTGTTCAATTTTGTTATTTTTTAAAAATTCATAAACATAATCGGCGTAATCTTTTAGCATCATTGTTTTTTCTATCGGCGTTTTGCCAAAACCTGGCAAATCCAAGTCATAGATTTTAAAATCTTTTAAAAAATAATAAAGCGGCTTAAAAATTTCCGAAGAAACTCCCCAGCCGTGGAGGAAAACTAATATTTTTTGAGAATCCATTAAGCTGAATAATGCCACAAAATTGTTATTTTTTCCATAATTGACAAGAGCACCGGAACGTTTTATTTTAAATCCAGTTGTTATTTAAAAATATAAATAAGAGGGACGCTGAAATGGGAAAAGATATGATTGCGTTTTTTACTCCCGAAGTCGCGCTTGATCAGAATTTGCGCACTTATAGCGGAGGATTAGGCGTTGTCAGCGGAGATTTTCTAAGGTCTGTTTACAAGCTTGATTTGCCGGTAGTCGGCGTAACAATTCTCCCGCGGCAAGGTTATTACGACCAGTGCATTGAAAACGGTTCAATGAAAATAAGTTATATGAATCGCTATTACGATGATATTCTTGAAAAAACCAATATTAAATTTATGATTGATATTTGTTCTTCGCCGGTTTGGGTGGAAGTTTGGCGCTTGCCGGAAGGAAAATTTGGCGCGGCGCAAACTCTGTTTCTTGACGCCGATATCGATTCCAACGATCATGTTTCGCGATTGAACACATTGCAGTTGTATGGCGGTTCTCGCGATTCCGGCGCCAATCTTGAAAGAAAAATCGCGCAATCTTTGCTGCTTGCGCGCGGAGGTATTGAAGCGTTAAAACGCCTGAATATTTCTGTTTCAAAATATCATGGCAATGAAAGCTATACCGCTTTTGTTCCAATGGAATTGGTATGCGAAGCGCTCCAAGAAGGAAAAAGTTTTAAAGAAGCGATTGAATATGCCAAGTCAAAATTCGTATTTACGACGCATACGCCGGTGCGCGATGGCAATCCGGAATATAGCGTCAGTTCGGTAATGAGAATGGGCAGCTACGACAAATTTTTTAACGAAGAGGTGATCAGAAAAATCGGAAGTGATCCTTTCAATATGACGGCGGCTTGTTTGCGGCTTTCTAAAAAAGCTAATGCTGTTTCTAAAAAACATCTGGAAACGGCGCAGAAACTTTGGTATTGGGTGAATGGAAACAGTACTGCTAAGCGGATTATAGCGATTACCAACGGTGTTAGTTGTGACTATTGGCAGTACGAAGATTTTAGAACAGCCGCTATTCCCAAAGAAATGGAAGAAGCAAAACTTAAACATAAGAGAGAGATGATTCAATATATTGTAAAAAAAACCGGGCGATGTTTAAGCGAAAACGTTTTAACCATCGTCTGGGCCAGACGATTTGCCGAATACAAACGGCCGCATCTTCTTTTTTATAACTTTAACCAGGAAAAATCGGAATGGATTAAGTCGCAACTAAGGGAAAATAAGTTGCAGATAATTTATGCCGGCAAACCGCATCCCGACGATGATAGTATGATTCATTCTTTCAACCGGCTTCTATACGCGAGTTATGAACTTCCGAATATGGTAGTTCTGGCCGGTTATGAACTTTGGCTTAGCAGATTACTTAAATCAGGAGCCGACGTTTGGCTGAATAGCCCGCGTTTTCCCATGGAAGCCAGCGGCACTTCGGGAATGTCGGCTGCCATGAACGGTGCGCTTAATTTATCCGTAGTTGACGGCTGGGAATGCGAGGCCGATCCAAAAAATTATTTTCCATTCGGCACGCAAATTCCTGGCGGTGACCAGGATTCTTTCGATGCCGAAGAATTGAAGCGCTGCCTTGAAACAACCGTGATGCCACTTTTTTACGGAGACAAGGAAGAATGGCATAAGAAAGCTTTGGCCGCGAAATTTGAATCTGAAAAATACTGGACATCCGATAGAATGGTTTTGGAATATCAGACACAGCTTTACGCGGATTAAAAATTTAAAAGCCCTTCAGGGCTTTTTGTATTGCTACGGTTTTTAAATAGAGTATAATATAAGGAAATATTAAATGCCGTATTAGTCGAGCCGCTATCGTCTAATGGCTTAGGACGTCGCGTTCTCAACGCGGCAATCGGGGTTCGATTCCCCGTAGCGGTACAAAATAAAACACATGCTTTCTCATAATCTTAATTTAAAAATATTTTTACAAGAACTCGTCTCTTTTTTCCTGATTGGAGTTTTGAGTATTTTTTCCGTCGCTAAAATTTCTGAATTCGGAGAATTTTCATCCGCGGCAATTTCTTGGTGGCAGTTTTTACTGGCCTTCGGCATCGGCACGGCCGTTATTCTGGGTTTGATTCGCATTATGCATGGCGGCATGCTTTTGCGGATATTTTTTCTTCTGGCGTTATTTTCCGGAATATTCATAACGATGAATATTTTTTTAAGCAATGTTTGGTCGTTAATTTTTTCCTTACTTTTAGTAGCGGTCTACGGTTTTTATCCGTATGTCTGGTTTCATAATCTGGTTTTAATTTTAACCTTGCCCGGCATTGCGGCAGTACTGGGTGCTTCCATAACTCCTTACGCGGCGGTAATTTTGCTTATTTTTATGTCGGTTTACGACTATATCGCGGTTTATAAAACAAAACATATGGTTAAAATGGCTAAAGCCATGATTGCCGGACGAGCGATTTTCGCGATGATTTATCCGGAACACTGGCATGGTTTCAAGGTACATCTTAACAAGGCGCATCCCGGGGAAGGTTTTATGATGCTTGGCACCGGAGATTTTGTTTTTCCGATTATTATGGCGACTTCGGCTTATGCCGTAAGCGCCGCGGCGGCTTGGATGGTTTTAATTGTTTCTTTGCTCGGGCTTTTACTGATGCATCTTATATTCAGTTTGCAAAAAGTTCGCCGGCCAATGCCGGCTCTGCCTCCTTTAGCTGCTTTTGCGATTTTAGGATTTTTATTCGCGATAATGTTGAAAATTTAATCCGCTTAGAGAACAAAGATATTAAATTTTTTGTAAAACATGAAAGAATTTTTTAAAGATAACGTTATTAAATCGCTTTTGATTTCAAGTTTAATTTTAAATATCGGCCTTTTTTTGTTTTTTTATTTTTTTATAAAAAGAAGCGATATTCCGATTGTTCTTCATTATAACGTTGATTGGGGCGTTGATTATTTCGGCGAAGTTAAAAATATATTTATTTTGCCGCTTGCCGGTTTAGTTATTTTTTTGTTGAACGGTGTTTTAGCTTTAAAATTATGGCTAAAAGCCAGGAGCGCAGCTTATTTTCTGACAGCCGTATCTTTAATTTCAGAAGTTTTTTTATGGCTAGCCGGCATCGCTCTTTACATTATTAATTTGTAGTGTTATCATTGGATTTTCCTGAATAAAAATAAATAAGAATAATAAAATCATGAAATTAGCTGTTATCAAAACCGGAGGCAAACAATATATCGTTAAAGAAGGGGATAAGTTAAAAGTTGAAAAAATAAACACGCCTGAAAGCGATAATTTTGATTTTGATAATGTATTATTAGTTACTGACGATAAAGAAACTATGATTGGTACGCCGCTTGTTGAAGGGGTTACGGTTGGGGCTAAAGTTTTGAAACAGGGGCGAACAAGAAAAATCGTTGTTTTTCATTATCACAGCAAAACCCGTTATAAGAAAAAAGCCGGCCATCGCCAGCATTTTACGGAAGTTGAAATTTTAAAAATAAAATAACCCCGCAACTGCAGGGTTATTTTATTTCTTTTCTACTCTCGAGAGCTCCTGACAGGGTTTGAGCGTCGGCGAATTCTACGTCGGAGCCATAAGGAAGGCCCCGCCCAAGGCGGGTCACTTTAACTTTTAACGGCTTTAATAATTTTTCCAGGTAATATGCGGTCAAATCTCCTTCGTGGGTTGGAGAAAGAGCCAAAATAATTTCTTCTACGCTTTTATTTTTTTTTAAATTTTCAATTCTTTTTACAAGTTCCGGCATTTTCAAGTTTTTTGGCACCGCGGTGTCAAGCGCTGAAAATAATCCGCCAATGACATGATAAAGCCCCTTGTAAACTCCGGACTTTTCAATAGTTGCCAAATCAGTTTCTTTTTCAACAACGCAAATAGTTGTATGGTCGCGAGCGGGATTATCGCAGAAGTGGCATTTCTCGTTCCCGTCATTTTCAATTACATAATGACATAACTCGCATGTCCGGGCGTCTTTATCAAGTCCTTCAAGCGCCTGCTTTAAATTTTGGCGCGTTTCTTTGGGGCCGTTAAGAATCCAAAAAGCCAAACGCGCCGCCTGCCGCGGACCGATTCCCGGCAGGCGAGAGAATTTATCAATAAAATTTTGAACCGGTTTCGGATACATTAGTGTAATTTATCCAAATTCTTAAAACTCGTATAATCTTCGTTAAAATATAATTCAATTTTGCCGGTTGGACCGTTTCGATGCTTGGCAATGTGAATTTCGGCGATATTTTTTCTGTCGCTGTCTTTTTTCACTTTATCTTCGCGGTAGATAAATAAAACCACGTCCGCGTCCTGTTCAATAGAGCCCGATTCTCTTAAATCCGATAATTTCGGCACTTGGTCGGTTCTGGCTTCAGGAGCTCGGGAAAGCTGGCTAACCGCTAAAATGGGGATATTGAGCTCTCTTGCCAAATTTTTAAGCGACCGGGAAATTTCGCTGACTTCCTGATTCCGGTTTTCTATCCGGCCGCTACCCTGCATTAACTGGAGATAATCAATAACCAAAAGTCCCAATCCCTTTTCCGATTGAAGGCGGCGAGCCATTGTTCTTATCTGCAAAGCGTTTGGGCTGGCGGCATCATCAATATAAATTGGCGCCGATGATAAAGAGTCAAGAGCTCTGCTTATTTTTTCAAAATCATTATCCTTGCCTTCATCTGACAATTGGCCGCTTCTAAGGCGCCAATTATCAACACTGGCTTCGGCGGAGATAAGGCGTTCAATAAGCTGCTGTTTGCTCATTTCCAAACTGAAAATGCCAACCGGCACTTTTTCGGAAATGGCGGCGTATCTTGCAAAATCAAGGGCTAGTGAAGTTTTTCCAAGCGATGGCCGGCCGGCCAGAATCACCAAATCGGCTTTTTGCAAACCGGCAAGTTTTTTATCTAAATCAATAAAGCCGGTGGGAATGCCCCGCCAAGTGTCATCCCCCTTGTGAAGACGGTCAAATCTTTCAAAGGCCTCTCCCAAGTGGGGCTTGATATGTTGGAATTCGGAAATTAGTGAAGATTGGGAAACGCCGAAAATTTTCTTTTCCGCTTCGTCTATAATTTCATCTATATTTTTATTTTCCTCCCAGGCGAGCGATGAAATTTCGTAAGAGGCGCCGATTAAATCGCGCAGAACTCTTTTTTGATTGACGATTTTAGCGTAATGAATGACATTTGAAGCGGTCGGAACAGAATTCATAAGCGTTGTGAGATACGACATCCCGCCGATTTCTTTGAATTGTTTTTTTTCTTTAAGCTTACTTGAAACCGTTAAGAGGTCAATCGGTTCGCTTTTAGCGTAAAGCCCGATCATTGCCTCAAAAATCATTTCGTGGGCCTTACGGTAAAAATCTTTTGGCGCCACAATATCGGCAATTTTAACAACAGCGTCTTTATCTATTAAAAGGGAACCCAAAACGGACTGTTCGGCGTCAATATCTTGCGGCGGGAGTTGTTCTTTTTTAAAAGTTTTTGTAGGCATAGTAATTCTTGGGTTATTTGAGAGTAGTATAATTCTTTAAAAAAATTCCCGCAAATAAAAAACTGAATAAGTTGTTGATATCAAATTTTTATGATAATTTCCATTTATGGATAAAGAACTACATCGCATTGCATCCACCTGTATTATTTATAAAAACGATCCTTTCTTTGCCAAAGGTTTCAGCGAGGCAAAGAAATATCTTTTGCTTCAGCGAAGTTTTGAAAAGAAAGCTTTCCCCGGAAAATGGACGGTTCCCGGCGGCGGACTTTCCATTGATGACTACATAAACACGCCTAAAACTACATCCGAACATTGGTATTTTTCAGTTGAAAATTCTCTGCGGCGGGAAGTAAAAGAAGAAGCGGGAATTGAAGTGCGGGATTTGAAATATCTTTGCGATATGACATTTATCCGTTCCGATAATATCCCTGTTGTGATTTTAAGTTTTTACGCTCCGTATAAAAGCGGTGAAGTTGTGCTTGATAAAGATAGTATAAACTATACTTGGGCAACATATGAAGAAGCAAAAAAATACGATATGGTTGAGGGACTAATAAATGAAATAAAGATGGTTAATGAATTAATAACAAAATAAAATATAGAACTTATCCTAAAAATGCGATCGTTTTTATAGGATAAATACGGATTATAAAAAATAAATATCTTAGGGTGTAAATAAAATTATGAATAAAATAAAGATATGAATAAGAGAGGGGAACTAACAAAACAAATTTTATTAGCCCTGGGCGCCGGGTTTGTAATTACCACTGTAATGGTATTACCGGGATCTGCTGAAATGTTTAGGCCCTTAATTAAGTTAATGAAAAAGTTTAAGACCAAGAGACAAAGTTTTGTAAAATCAATAAAAACGATGAAACGGGATAGATTAATTGATTTTAAAGAAGATGGGAATATTTCAAAAATAGTCATTTTAGAAAAAGGCAGAGAAAAATTATTAAAATATGATCTCGATAGTCTGGAAATTAAAAATCCAAAAAAATGGGATGGTATTTGGCGAATTGTAATCTTTGATATTCCGGAAAACGAAAAAACTGCGCGCAACGCTCTGCGTTTGAAATTAAAAGAATTGGGATTTCATCAATTACAGAAAAGCGTATTTATTTTTCCATATCCCTGTCTTAGCGAAATTCAATTTATTGAAGAAATTTTTAAAGTTGGTCCTTATATAAATTTTATTGAAGCTCAAAAAATTGAAGGCGATGAGTGGCTTAAACAAAAATTCAATTTATAATCATGGTGTTTGATATTTAATAAATTGTAGATTCTAAATTTTACTTAAACTATAAAAACGATCGCATTTTTAGTTTAACTTGACATATCTAATATTAATATGGTAGTATAATAACACTAATTATTGTGTCTTTAACAACTTAAAAAGGAGCCGAAAATGAGCGATAAGCGATACGCGATAATGTTTTTGCGTTTTGGATTTTTAGCTTCGGTTGTTTTTGCGGTTTTTTGGAGCGTTTGGCATCTTTCTGGACACCAAGTTCCAAGCTATACCTCGTTAAAAGTTACGGATAATATTTTGTGGACTTTTCCGTTTAGTCGTTGGTGGGATATTCCATTCGCGTTTTTGGTTGTTAATGTCTACGCTTGGGTTTTAAGAATTTATTATCAAATCAGTTTAAAATTTGCTGAAAAGGATGACCTTGGCGCTGGCCTTGTCGCTGGCCTTGTCGTTGGCCTTGTCGTTGGCCTTGGCGCTGGCCTTGTCGTTGGCCTTGTCGTTGGCCTTGTCGTT
>Ga0209542_10009974_pt1 | contig 17278 bp, 15 predicted proteins | sample RifCSPhighO2_01_FD_184028 | JGI IMG/M metagenome (GOLD analysis project Ga0209542, IMG submission 184028) | Soil microbial communities from Rifle, Colorado - Rifle CSP2_plank highO2_0.1 (SPAdes) (version 2) | ecosystem: Environmental > Terrestrial > Deep subsurface > Rock core/Sediment ...
ATCCTGGAGCTGGTCTTCTGGAGTAGTTAAAGAGGTGATCTCAAAATGAGAGATAAGTTTTCTCATCGCAGCCATGATCTCTTCTTTTTCTTCCGCAGTAAAGGAATGATTATAGATATTTTTTACTGAATTGTTACCAATAATAGAATAATTTGTTCCCGTCGTTGCTAGAAGATGGTGGGGCTGACTTAAGCGTGAAGAAATCATCTCTTGTAGATCCTCTGTTTTAGTGCCGCTGATAAAAGCAAACTGATATCCTTGACTGATCATCTTTGATATTTGTTCGGCCATAGCCGGAGAGATAACCTGACAGCTATCACAGATAGTGTCATCCACATCGGCGATAATCACTTTTTTCTCTTTGAAATTAAGCTCAGGGTGAAAGAAAGCATTGGCATGGTGATATTTTTCTAAAGTGTCGGTAGGAAACCATTGGCCTTCGTGAATGTAGCCAACGATTTTTTCCTCAGGAGCTAATTTTTCAAAGCAATCTTTTTCCAGGGAAGATTTTCCTTCTGGAAGCAGTTCTAAACAAGCAGGATCAAGAATAAAAGCTCCGGCATTTATCAATTTGGAGGGGGCTTCTTCAGGTTTTGGTTTTTCCACAAACGCGATAATTTTATTTTGTTCTAACTTTGCCACGCCAAAGTTCTCCACGTCCTCCCTGGTGGTAAGAGCCATGATGATAGGAGCATTGCTCTCGAGAAATTGTTCTTCCATTCTGGAGAAATTGATATCCATAAGATTATCGCCCCAAACTAAGAAAAATGGTTTATCGATATCCCGAGATGCTAGTCGGACCGCTCCACCCGTCCCCAGCGGTTCATTTTCAATAACGTAGGAGATGGACACCCCTAAAGAATGCCCGCCGCCAAGATAATCTTGTACTTGTTCTGCTTTGTAGCCTATAGAAATAACAAGATTGTTAATCCCATGTTTTTTGAGGTTCTTTATAACGTGTTCAATGATTGGTTTACCACGTATAGGCAACAGCGGTTTTGGTACATTCTCCGTGAGTGGTCGCAGCCTGGTTCCTAGACCGCCGGCAACAATAATCGCTGTATCTATTTTCTGTACCATTGTATTCTAGAGCTTATCTTCAGCAGTATATATAATTTTTAGGCAGTAAGAAACAAGAAAAGAGCACAAAAAGATTGTACTTTCTACTTTCCACCATTTTTAATCAGTAAAATCGAGAGAAAGGGCATTTAAACATTATGCAAAAACAATCTGTTAGCGCGCCCAAAAGATAGGATCTTTCTGCTTTTTCTTTGCGTAATCTTTATAAATAACCCCCTAATTAAATCTCTCGGACGGCCATAGGGGCGTGGTTCACCCGATCCCGTTTCGATCTCGGAAGTTAAGCGCGTCTCCGTACTGGGCTTTACTGCATTAGCGTGCGGGAACCCCGGTAAGCTGTCCACTCATCTTTTTTGCGCCTAAGCGAAAAAAGCTGAACCAAAATTCTGTCAAGTGGAATTTCATTACGCTTAATTCCACGAGCAAAACATATGAAACCAATAACGAAATCAATAGAAGAGCTGGCTGAAGCAAATCAGATTGATTTAAGGAACGCCCAAGTAGATGGCATGTATCGGTTTGTCCATGCTAATGTTTATGAAGTGTTACGTGCGATTGTTTCTGATTCTGATCCACAAGCCAAACCGGCTATTTCATTGCGCCCCAGCGCTATTGGAATTTCTCACCGCTTCTCAAAAGATGGAGAAACCACATTAAAGCCTGTAGCGATGATAGTTAGCGGGGAACACATCTGTGAAGATCACTTCTATGGATACGTTATCACCTTCAGACAAATTGAATACGCTGGAGAAGAAAGCGGTAGAGATGTTGTTGGAAGTATTGGAAAATATGTAAGCTGATTTTTTTTACAAGAATCAAATATGTTTCCTCTTCCATAATCATTTTAAACAGAACCCCTAAAAAGATTTCTTATGACCAACTATAAAGTCGCAATCATAGGGTGCGGCCCATTAGGAGTTACAAATTTCTTCGACCAATCGCTTCCTTTTACATACAGTTTTGTAGGTGCAACTATAAAAACAGGTAATCAGCTTGCCGCTCTTGTCGATGTCAATGCTGAAGCATTACATTCTGCAAAAAAAACCTTGGAAAAAAATGGTTCCGTTGTTCCAGCTTTTACAGATTGGCGTACCATGTTTGATCAGATAAACCCAGATATCATCTGTGTCGCTGCTGGACCAAAAGTGAATGTTGAAGTCATTCCTGAAGCCATAGGTCGTAAAGTAAAAGGAATTTATTGCGAGAAGCCGCTAGCCTTGTCGCTTGAAGCAAACGATAGATTAGCAGAGCTTGAAAAACAGAATCAAGCCACTAAAATTCAAGTTAACTATGCTAGAAATTATGAAACCTTTCATAAGGCTACATTAGACTTCGTAAAAAACGGAGGAATTGGAAACCTTCAAACCATCAGAACAACCTACAACGGCGGTGTCCTTGCGGTATTTCCGCACACTACTGCGCTGCTGCAAAAACTGTTCGATGGAGTTAAATCGGTCTCAGGAATATACTCCCCAATAACAAATATTTCAACAGCAGATGATCCTAATATTGATGGAACAATAAAATACTATTTTGCGCCTCAAGATAGAGATGTGAACGTACAAGTTTTAGCCACCGGTAGAGGAAAAGAGGAGAATAATACTTATATTTACGAATTAGAGTTTACCGGCTCAAAGGGCAGGATAACCATTCTTGAAAATGGTTTCAGAGTTCGATACGAAGAGATGCGCTTATCCCGCATCTTCGCTTCCTCTGGACAAACCCATCCGTACGAAACAACACACCTACCGCTTGAACTAAAAGCAGATCATCCTCGAGAATTTATGATTGACGGCATGTACAGCCTAATCAATGCCATAGAAACTGGAAAAGATACTGACTGCAATCTTAGGTGCGCCCTAGCAGCTGAAGAAGTTGCTCATGCTTTGGCACTTTCTGCAGCGCAACAGGGGCAAATTGTACATTTGCCATTGGAAGATCGAGCGCATGCATTTGCAAACGCGAGAGCCGGAGTTAATGTTCTCCGCGAACAAGCTGGATTAAGGTAAAAGAATCTTCAAGTACCCCTCTTCCATAACGCTTTTAAACAGTTTTCCTTTGTTTTTCTTTATGCAGGCACTTATTTTAGCAGCTGGTTATGCCACCAGATTATATCCCCTAACAGAAAATACCCCAAAACCATTGCTCAAAGTTGGGAATAAAACTATAATCGAATATATCCTCGTAGAATTGGAAAAAGTTCCTGGCCTAAACCAAGTCTATATTGTAACCAATGACAAATTTTATCCTGACTTTGTGAATTGGAGTAAGAACATAAAAACTTCTTGCAAGTTAAAAATTCTCAATGATGGAACTCTGAGCAATGAAGATCGCCTAGGGGCGATTGGAGATATCCATTTTACAGTTCAGCAAGAAAAAATCAATGATGACCTTTTAGTCATCGCCGGGGATAATTTATTTGGTTTTTCCTTAAGCCACTTTCTTGATTTCTTCAAAAACAAAAATGCCTCAGTCGTGGCTTTCCACGATCTAAAAGATCCACAGAAATTAAAAGGCAAGTATGGCGTGGGCATCTTGCAAGGAAGCAAGATTATAGATTTCGAAGAAAAACCTCTCCAGCCAAAAAGCAGTCTCGCCAGCACTGCCTGTTATCTTTTCAAAAAAGGAGATCTGCCACGCACCAAAATTTTAGTCGCCATGGGGAAAGCAGATGCTCCGGGAAATCTCATAAAATATTTAGCTCAAGATTCAGAAGTTCATGCCTTCATCTTTGAAGAGCATTGGTTTGACGTAGGAACCTTCGAATCATTAGAAGAAGCAAAAAAGGTGTACAAATGAAAATTAGCATTTTTGGCGTAGGGTACGTAGGACTTACCACTGCAGCCTGCTTAGCCAATCTTGGGCATAATGTCATTTGCATTGATATCGACCAGGAAAAAATACGATTATTAGAAGAGGGAAAAGCTCCTTTCTTTGAGCCGGGCTTGCCGGAGTTGGTGGCCCAAAACCGTAAGAAAAATAGGCTGCACTTTACCACCAATGCAGCAGAGGCGGTCGCTTTTGGCGAAGTCATCTTTAACTGTGTCAATACTCCATGCAATGGTGACGGTTCCGCTAATCTTAATTATGTATTTGCGGTCGCTAAAACAATCGGCGAAAACATCAAAGAATACAAAGTCATCGTCAACAAAAGTACTGTCCCGCCAGGAACGACTAGAAAAACAGCCGAAATTATTAAAGAAAACTGTAAGCAACAAATAGCTTTTGATTTGGTCGCTAACCCTGAATTTCTTCGTGAAGGAGACGCGGTTCGCGCTTTCAACTATCCAGACAAAATCGTCCTAGGCAGCAATTCTGATCAGGCTTTCAGCATTATGCGTAAGGTATATTCAGGAAGACTAAGGACTTACCTTCCCATAGTTGAAACGGATTGGGAAACTGCTGAGGTCATCAAATACGCGAACAACACTTTTCTTGCCACAAAAATTTCCTTCATAAATGAGATGGCTAACATCTGTGATGAACTCGGAGCAGACATAAAAATAGTCGCCATGGCCTTAGGACTTGACTACCGGATCAATCCCCGTTTCTTAAACCCGGGAGTGGGTTATGGAGGAAGCTGTTTTCCTAAAGATATAAAAGCGCTCATTGCCACTGCCAACCAAAAAGGATATAAAGCAAGATTATTTGAGGAAGTAGATTTTGCCAATGAGCGCCAGAAAAAAATGATGGTGCAGAAAGTTCAAAAAGTTTTTAACAACGACATCAGCGGAAGAACTTTTACCATTCTAGGGCTTTCCTTCAAACCAAAAACCAACGATATGCGGGAAGCACCTTCGATCCAAATAATAAAAGACCTCCTTGCTTTAGGTGCCAAGATTAAAGCCTACGATCCGGTCGCAACAGAAGATGCCAAAAAAATATTCAGCAACATGAACAATATAGCTTACTGCGAATCAGTTGAAGAGGCCGCTAAAGGAAGTTCGGCTCTATTACTGGTTACAGAATGGGATGAATTCAGAAGCATTAACTTTACAGAAATAGGGAAGGAGATGGAAGAAAAAATCATTTTCGACGGAAGGAACATCTATGAGCCAGAATTAATCCGCGAAGAAGGGTTTGTGTATCACGGAATAGGAAGAAAATAAAAAATGAAAGCTCTAATTCTTGCTGCGGGATTCGGAACCAGGCTTGAAGCAAGTTATCTTGCCTACACTGGCGATCACAAAGAACAATTGAGAAACTGGGTAGAAAACAAACCAAAAGGGTTGGTTATTATCAACGGAAAACCAGTCATACAATATCAGCTGGAACAGTTGCTAGGAGCAGGGTTAAAAATTAAAGATATCTTTGTACATACTAATGCTCGTTATTTCCCACACTATCTTGCCTGGGCTACTGCTAGTGGAATACCTGCTCAACACGTTTTTAATAACGAAGTTTGGGACAATGAGCATCGTCTTGGATCTGAAGGAGATCTACGCTACGCTCTGGAAAGAATAGAAAGAGACGACACCGTAGTGATAGCATGCGATACCTTGCTTTTTCAAGAGGATAATAATTTTTTTCCTCTCTCTAGAATGCTACAAGGATTCCAAAGAGACGGAATTGCTCGAATCGTCGTCTACGAAGGAGCAAAAGAAAGATTATCTCGGCACGGCATCGTCCAAGTTGATGAACATGAAACAATAATTGGATTTGAAGAAAAGCCGGCTGTCCCTAAGTCAAATTTAGTGAATGCTTCTTTGCATTTATACACCATAGAAATGATTGAAAGCATCTTACATTCTTCACTTCCACCACGATCAGAATCCGGGATGGTTATAGCTAATCTATTCAGCTCTTTTCCGATTAAAGTGGAACGGGCCCATCGTCGTGTTGATATAGGGACCGTTGATGATGTTTTGCAAGAAAATATGGGTGAAGCAAAGTGAAAAGCGCAAAAACTAATTGCACAAAAACATTAGAAAAAAGCCTGAGACCTTTAATTTCTGTCGTGGTCATTTTTGATAAATTACGAAAGGAAAAATTAGATCGGCTTATGGGAAGCATCAAAGACCAGATTAAAGAATATCCCGCTGAAATACTATTTATCCATGAATCTAATATTTCTCTTCAGCCCCCGGAATTCTCTTTACCGATACGATATTTTAATATTCCCGAAAAACAAGGTATTCCCTTCAACCGAAATCAGGGGATAAAATATGCGCAAGGAGATATTATCGTATTCATCGACGATGATTGTTGGGTCCAAGAGAAATGGTTATCATCTTTAGTGAAACCTCTCTTCCAGGATTCAAAACTATTTGCGGTCACCAGCGGAACTAAAATTCCTTCCTCTAATTTTCTTGGAGATTGTATCTCTTCCCTGGGATTTCCAGGAGGGGGCTCATTAGGTTTTGAAAAAATGTGGGTGGTTTCTGCAGATAATTTTACTAATCATCTTGCTGCCGGAAACTGTGCGCTGCGAAGAACAGTCTTTGATAAGATAGGTCTTTTTGATGAAACTCTCAAATTAGGAGCAGAAGATGCAGAACTTTCTCATCGTTTAGAACAAGCCAGCATACCTATCAAATACGTTCCGGAAGGGCATGCTTTCCATGAAGCAAGAACCACGCTACCATCATTCATCCGCTGGCAATTAAGAAGAGGTAGAGCCAACTATCATTTCAAGAGAAAAGTAGGAAAAGTAGCAAGTTTTGTCAAGCTCCGAGTGTGGTCAGCAAAGAATATTCTCAGAGAAAACAAGACTAATCCGCGTCTGCCGATAGTAGTAGGATTGTTAATTGCAAGCGCTGGACTCCAGCAACTAGGATATTTGTTGGAGAAATATACCTAATGACTGAATCTGTTTCTCGGGGAACAGCATATCTGTTCCTAGCACAATTCGTATTTCTTGTTTCAGGTTATATTGTCCATGTCGGATTAGGAAGATTATTGGGCCCAGCAGAGTATGGGGTGATAGGCATTATCCTTTCTCTGATGCTCTTAACTCAAACGTTACTTATGCGTGGTTTACCACAAGCACTAGCAAAAGAAATTTCTGCTCATCCTGAACAGAAAGAAGCTTTATTTAACACTGCTTTTTTTATTCAACTTCTAACCTCAGCAATAGTAACCGCAGTATTTTTCTTCGGAGCAAATTTGCTAGCTCATTTTTTTAAAGATCCTTCTTTAGTTAAGTATATCCGTTTATCTTCAGCGATTATTATTCCTACGGCCTTATTTAGTTTATACAGCGACGGCTTCTTGAATGGCACCCATAAATTCAGAAATCAAGCTTGGTTGCGCGGACTTAATTCCATACTAAAGCCAATATTTATCTTTCCCCTCGTACTGCTAGGATATACCATCTCCGGAGCAGTAGCGGGTTACATTCTCTCCGGGTTTACTTCCTGGTTTTGTTCTTGGTATGCTATCGGAATTAGGATCACCCGGAAAGCTTTTCATTCCAGCCTAGATTTGCTCAAAAAAGCATTTCCGATTATGATGATCTCTTTCACCTATGTACTTCTGAACAACATTGACTTGTATTTGTTAAAACATCTTCTCGAAAGCAATTACGCAGCAGGTATATTTAGTGCTGCGGATAACTTAGCTCGAACTTCCCCACAATTATTTTTCGCCCTGGCCTTTACTATTATGCCCGCTATTTCCGCAGCCTTAGCTAAGCAAGAATTGTTGCTAGCGAAAAAATACATCACAGAAGCACTGCGTTATCTGCTCCTGATTTTGCTTCCTATAACCGTGATGGTAAGTGCCACCGCTACTCCTTTAGTAACCCTATTTTACTCTTCCTCATTCGCCGATTCAGGAGCGGTACTGCAGATTCTTATCTTCGGCTCCATGTTTTTTGCCATGTTTACCGTCTTAAATTCCGTTGCTATCGGCGCGGGAGACAGTAGTAAAGCTCTTTGGTCTTCCGTTCTTTTAATAGTTGTATCGACTATTCTTAACCTTATCCTAATTCCCAAATATGGTGTGCGTGGGGCAGCTATTGCTACTACGACTACAGCATTATTAGGCGTACTCATCCTTCTTCTCTACGTCAGAATAAAACTTAAAGCTGGCTTTCAGTGGGGGTCAAGCCTTAAGGTCATTGCTGCTTCTATTATAATATACTTGCTAGCCCGTAGTATTCCTGTCTCGGGATTATGGCTGGCGCTTGAATATTGTCTCTTAGGAATAATCTATCTCCTGTTGTTATTAGTTTTAGGAGAAATTCAAGAAAAAGACTATCAACTGGTAAAGAAAATATTTACCAAATCTAAAGCAGGATAGTTAGATTAAACAAACAATTAAGTTGAAAACAATTAAGTTGAATAATAAAAAATCAAGTCATGAAAGTGCGGAGCTATCGTCTTTTAATGCATAAAATTTTTGTAACTTCTTAACCAGGAATGAATGCAAAACACCATTACTCACTAAAATTCCTTTTCGATGAAAAACATCTTTTTGATTATACTTTAAGGGATTTCCAAAAAGATCAGTGATTTCTCCGCCGGCTTCTGTGATCATGCAGTATGCTGCTGCCGTATCCCACTCTTTAAGTTTATCGCTGGGATTAAAATAAAATTCTGCCTCTCCTGCGCAAATCAGCCCCACTTTAAGACCAGCACTTCCCTTTTGACTAGAGTTATTAATGCCGATATGATTGATAAACTGCTTGTCTTTTTCTGCCAGATGGCTTTTGCTTAACACTACTCGCGCTTTGCTAATCTCACGAAAATTAGAAACAAACAATTTCTTCCAACCCGATTCTGTTTTTTGAAATACACCCTCGCCTTTCCGAGCCAGATACAGTAAACCGCTTGTCGGCTGATAGACAATGCCTAATATCGGAATAGTGTCCTCTACTAAGGCAACCATAACCGCAAACTCATCATTTCTCTTGATGAATTCTTTTGTACCATCCAGAGGATCAATAATCCACACTGTAGAATGTTCGAGACGTTTGCCTGAATCGTGCTTTTCTTCGGAAAGAACAGGGATTTTCGTTTTCGCTAATGCCGCTAAGAGTATCTTATTGCTGCGTAAGTCAGCTTCAGTTACTGGTTCTTGCTGGGCTTTAAGCATAGTAGTAAAATTTTCTTTATAGACCTCTAGAATTGCTTCGCCTGCTGCATAGATTCCTTCTAGGGCTATGGTTGTTTCTCTTCCTAAAGAACTAAAAGGAAAAGTAATAGAACTAATTGTCATTAAGCACCTATTCATATCCAAAAATAGGATCTAGTTTTAATTTCATTTCTGTTGTGATATAGTCTAAATCTGCAGAATCAAGTTCTTCCCGGAAACTGCCTAATTTACATTTTCTAGCAGTATAAGAATTAGGATCGTTTGCATTAGCCGGAAGCATTCGTGCATCATTAAATGTTTTTTCCTGTTCCATCTTACGCATGTTTTTAGGAGATCCAAAGATGATCGCTGATTCAATAACTGCATCATCAGCTGGCAAGGGAAGATATTCGAGGAAACGTTTCATCTCCTTCATTGTATCGAGATACAAGTCTTCATACTTAAGCACCAAAATGTCATCCCGTCGTTTCAGTTCTCCCGCCCAGAGATTCATGAAGGTAATTACCTGATGCAGTCCCCAATTTGGATCGTGAATAAATTCCGACATGGTTTTCCCATCTTTCCACACTTTCCTGCTATTGTAATCATGATATAAAGAAACCAACACTGCTCGGGGATCGCGAATCATCAATACAACTTTTTTCTTGCGGTAGAGTTTTCTGAAGTCTAACTTATTATTAGTTTGGGTTGTTCCCGCCTGCGAGAACATTATATTTGGAAGATTTTTGAATAAAGTCATGTATTCAGTATCTAATTTCATCTTATCCACCTTGTACTGATCGGTAAGAATTTTACTGAGCATTAATCGAAGCCAGGTTCTTCCACTCTTACGGAAAGAAACTACTACTACATCACTGATAGCTAAAGAAAAAGCACTGCGACAGATACTTTTAATACTATATCGCTTTAGCGCGTATAATGGAGAGAGGGATAGTTTTTGTTCCTGCCTTTGTTCTAGTTGCTGTTCCATGCAGAAAATGAGTAATAATCACTATTTAAAGTTTCTGAAAGAGAAGATTTAGCAAAGAAGCAGAAGACCGATTTACTTATTTATTCTTGAGTAAAACACCAACAATTTCTTCAACCAAAGCTGAAACGGCTTCATTTTTGCGCAGAATTAGGCATTGCTTTTTATCAGTATCAAAACGAATTACTGAAACATGCTTATTTTCTTCTAAATTTAAATCTAATAACGTATCCTGCCATATTTTTTTCTGATTTTCATGAACCGCTGGACTTTTAGGATTTTCAGCGGCATGTTTTTGCTCCCGTTGCTGCATTCTTTCTTGGGCGGTTTTGTCAGAACAATGATGTTCAAGTACGATAACCTCTTCTCCCAGATGCTTTGCCGCATCATAGAAAAATTCTCGAATATCAACTGACTTGAGGTTAGCATCAACCATAGAGCTATACCCTTCAGCATGATTTTGTTCGATTAATTCTATTACTTTCGCCAAAAGTCGTGGAGTATCCTTTCTTGAATAATGAGTTATCTTTAATTCCTGACGTAAATAGCCAGGACCGACTATTTTATAGTGCGGAAAATGTTCCAGGAGAAGCTGTGAACTATAGGTTTTTCCCGAGCCGGAAAGTCCGCAGAGAATAAGGAGTGGTTTTTGCTCTTTCATGTTCAATATTACCTTACAAAAACTTCCTCTCCATTTTTAACTGCATCAACAATCATCTGCGAAATTTCTGGGCGCATAAACCATTCCGGCGGCAATTTACCGCTTTCAAACATCTTCCGCGCTTCCGTTCCGCTGATCAAAAGCTTATCACCATCAGGATGTTCCTTATTTTCTTTCTCGTGAAGATGCTTATCTTGTTTTGTAGAATAAAAAATAGTGTCAAACCTCAGGGGGATAATTCCTAATTCCGGAAAACGATCAAAGATGTTATGCGATGCTTTAGGATGATAAAAGTTTCCCACGCCAGTATGGTCTCTTCCCACTACGAAATGGCTGCAGCCAAAATTTTTCCTGCACAATGCTGTAAATAGCGCTTCTCTTGGTCCAGCATACCGCGAATATGTTGAAAAAGTCCCAAAAATAACTTTGTTTTTTGGATAGAACTTCTTTATCATCATTTCATATGATTTGATAATGTATTTAGCATTAAAATCGCCGGCTTTCTTTTTTCCAACTACCGGATGTACAAAAAGGCCGTCACAGCATCCTGATTCCATCGCTTTCAGCTGAATAAATTCATGGCTGCGATGGATCACATTTCTGGTGTGAAAGCCCACTACTTTTGACCAGCCACGCTCTTCAAACAAATGTCGGGTTTGTTTAGGAGTGAATTCGTATTCTTTGAATTCGTTCTTTCTTCTCTTGAGCAAAGTGATGGGTCCTGCAAGAAGAGTTGGATGCATAGCCATGATCATCCTTACTCCAGGATGTTCGATGCTGTCGGTAGAATATAATTTATTGACCGCCTCTTGTTTGTCAAAACTGTATTTCTCCTCAATGTACATCATAGCCATGACTTCTTTTTGATCATTAAGTAAGGCAATTTCAGAACCTATTGCAATTGAAGCGGCTTTTTCTTCAGGAACATCAAGAATGATCGGAAGAGGCCAAACTAGGCCATTTGCTAACCTCATCCTGTCCAACACCGATTGGAAATCCTCCTGCCCCATGAAACCTTGGATAGGACTGTAGGTGCCGATAGCAATCTGTTCTACATCACGCTGGCGATTTTCGTCTAGGTGTAGAACTGGCAAAGATTGCAAATATTCCTGAGCAGGCATCTCTTTGGCCATGCGATCAACTAATTTTCCGCCATGCGGGGACACTAAAGAAGAAGAATTATTGAAATCTAAGAGATAATTTTTCTCTTCTAATTTTTCTACAAAGGTATCTTCTTTATCTCTAAACTCACTTACATTCACTGATAAAGAATGCTTCATTATTTTATTGAGCATATTTATACATTCCATCGGATATTTACCTATTGCCGTTTCCGCAGCCAAAGCTAATCCTTCTGCTCCATCAATAATAGTATTCATCACATCATGGACTTCCGCCCGAGTTGGTTTTTTATGTTCGATCATAGTCTCCAAAAGATTGGTAGCCACAAACACACCTACGCCGTACTTCTTAGCCTTATTGATGATCATCTTTTGTGTAAGAGGAATTTTTTCAAGAGGTATTTCTTTGCTTAAGTCGCCCCGATCAATCAATACATAATCTGATTTGCGGATAATATCCTGGAGGTTTTCTAAGGCTTGGATGCACTCTACCTTGGAGATGATTTTCATGGTATTTTGGGTAGCTTGGCGAACTTCATCTACTGCTTTCCCGGAACGCATAAATGATGCAGCAATATGCCCTATCCCTTCCTGAAGGCCGACTTGGATAGATTGATAATCCTTCTCAGATAGAGTAGGAAGAACTATTCTTTTGTTAGAGACTGGATCGATGAGCACTGCTTTATTTTTTCCTAAAACACCGCCAGTTAAGGCTTTAGCGGTCACGAATCCATTCTTGATTGTAGAAACATCAGAAACACATAATACTACGGTGTCAAAATCAACATGAATCAAATCTCCTACCTCTAATTGATCAACCACAGAATATGGAGTGAGATTGATCTTTTCACTATCACCCGCAATTTTAGAATTATAGATTTTAATTTCCTGATCATCTTCCAGTTCAATGGTAGAAGAATTAAGCTCGCCGGTACGCACTTGCGAACCTTCCGTATCAATAATAAAAGGGATACCTACTTTTTTAGCCATCTGAATAGCATTCTTAAGATAGTCCAAACTAGAATGAGACATATTTACCCTGACAAAATCCACCCCTTTATCCTTAATCTTCCGCAGCGATTCCTCGTCACAGGTAGAAGGACCGATAGTAACGATTATTTTCACTTTTTTTTCCATTTCTTTGACACCTCTAACAAAATATTCAAAGAAAAATTCCTTTAAAAGTCTTATGAAAGCTAATCATGCAACTAGAGACGTATAAAGCGTTGTAAAGTTCCTTCATCCAGCCATCGAGTATACTTCTCATAATCTTCAACCGTATCGAATTCTAGCCAGCCACGATTGATGACTATCGGCTTCACCTCCTGCCCGGCATTGATCAGCGCCTGCAGCATGCAGGTCATGTAGGCTTTCTTGAATGATTTTGATCTCAACCAAGGTTTATCTGTATCAAAATGTTGTCGTTTATGAAAATGATAGACTTCCTTCAGTTTTTGCACTCCTTTTTTAGAAAATTTGATCAAGCCGACGTATCTTAACTGAGCCTTATTTCGAGCGCATTTTGTATCTCCTAATTCCACAATCCTTCCACCATTGACTACCAAACTTTCCATGTCTTCTTCTGGTTTATCGGTTCGCGCGCACCAATATTCCCAATAATCTTTATCGACAGTGACTCCTACTTCCACTGACGCATCGATAATCGCTTGGAGAACTGTTGGCTCATAGATAATATCTGCATAGCAGATGAGAACGTCTTCTTTTCCATCTAATTCTTTTTCCGCACAGAATAATGTTTCTACCATGTTGGTGTTGGAAAAATCAGGATTGTGATAATACCTCACTCCAGAAATAGTTATTTTTTCTGGTTGATAACCTCGCACGATAGAAATGTCGGTAATCCCTGCTTTACGTAATGTATCAACTTGCCGTTCAATCAACGATTTTCCATTAAATTCCAGCATGCATTTCGGAAGATTTTCTGTATACTTTCCTAAGCGAGTACCCATTCCGGCTGCTAAGATGATGGCTTTCATACTATCTTTGGTGGAGAATTTGGTTTAAAATCTTATGTTTTTAGTTACGTAACCTTTATAAAATAACTATTGGAGGGGTTATTTCATGTATCTTCATCCTATCAGAAATGGACCGCATACTTTTATAGAAGAAATGGACATGAACATCCTTAAAGAACAAGCCAACTGGTTTAAACAGTACGGAAGAAGTCAACAAGTTCTTGAAAAGAAAATAGCTGGAGAAGTAAAATGAGTGATTGCGGATTATGTTCTGCTTACAATGAAGATTATCGGGTAGTTTTTAAGAATCAGGAAGCAGTTTCTTTGGTTATTGCTAACCCCTTTAACGACGGTCACTTGATGATCCTTCCACGGAGGCACGTCATAACTTTGGATAACTTGACCGCAGAAGAGTCAAAAGCACTGCATGAAATACTCTCTGAAAGCCAACAAAGGTTACTTGAAGTATTTCCTGATTATCCCCCGGTATTGGGGATGCAAGTTGGTCGTCATTCTACGCAGCCGCACATTCATTATCAGATGTTTCCAAGTGATGCGCATCTTAGATTATTATATGGTGCTGCTCATCCAACCGGGAGTTTAGAAGCAATAACAGTTCCCCGGACGATTACTCATCCGGAGTATACTACTGAAAAATTGGAAGAAATTGCCAGGCGCTTACGCTCGTAAAATTTTTTCTGTTATTTACTCCAGAACGACTCTCCATTAACAAAAGCAGCAATTAACTTCTCATTAAACACCGTATCTGGACTTCTCCTCTCTGGATGCCACTGTATTCCCGCTAGAGGAAGCGAAACGTGATGAAATCCCTCTACAATTCCTTCATCACTAACCGCAAATGTCCGTAATTGCGGAGAAAGTTCCTTCTGAGTAAGCCCTTGATTGTGAAATGAGTTAACCATTACTTTACTCCCAAAAACATCTTGATCTGTAACTATATTCAGAGAATGATCCATTCCAGGAGGATGAGCACCTTCACCAAAAACATCCTCGAGAGTAATCAATTTTCCGCCAAAATGAACGTTTAGAAACTGCATCCCCCGACAAATTCCTAAAAGAGGCATATTTTTCTGCAGAGCTAATTCAACCATTCTTTTTTCCGTCGCATCCCGCTCCGGAGCTATTGAACTGCTCTCACCCCGCTTCCCTCCATAGAGCAGCGGATCGACATCGTTTCCTCCACTAAGGATGACGCGTTCAATCGGAAAATGTTTGAAATAATAATCAACATCACTTCCGTTAGGAATCAACAATAGTTTCAATCCGAAAGTCTTAAAATAGTGCAAATATGCTTGCTCCAGTACGCCAATAGCATCGCCGTGCTTGTTTTTTTCCTGCCGTATTGAGATAGCACATAACATGTTATTACCCTGGGATTATTTTTTGCGCTTTGCAATCTAAAATAACTTGCTGCGCATTTTTAACTTGATTGAAAATTAATTCGCCACAGCCGATAGCGGCTGGAATGCCAAATTCTGCGCATCTGATCGACATATGCGAAGCTACTCCGCCATATTTAGTGATCAATCCCGCTGGCTTTCTGGTAAAGATCCAGTCATAACCAGGATCACCGTTTTCCAAAATAACTATGCAACCTTCCAAATTCGGAACCACGTCCTGCAATTCGGTAATATTAACGATACTGCTTTCTATTCTCTTCTGCGTAATAAAATTTGGTTTAGCCTGATAATGCTGAACAATTTCAAAATCTTGTTCAGAAAAAATAAGCGAGGGCAAAACTAGCTTATCATTGATAGCTTTTTCTTGTTCCTGAATTTTAATCAATTTCTTCCATTCTTCTGAAACCTTTTGGACGTGAGTAGAAGAACTATTGATTTGGAAAATATCATTAACGTCTAGCATAGCTATTTCCTTCCTGGTAAAACCCATTGCTTCTCCAGCCTTGGCTAGTAATTCTAAAGCATCGCTTAAATTCTTAGTAAATTCAAATTTTGACAACTCCCGGGCTTGCGTTGCCTTTTCCACAAAGGCAAGAAACTGCGGCCCATCGCAGCGCAATCCCTCTTGCTGCAACACAGCCGTTATCCGTCGAGTGATTTCATCATTCAAATAAGAAATCTCTTTCGTCTCTTCATCTAAGAGTAATGAAGTAGAAGCAAGTAAATGAGCTGCTGCATCATAGCGAGGACTAGTGATGTCGTATGTTCCCGGACGAAGATGATAATATTCCTGAATAAAATCCTTTTTAGAAATAACTCCTTTCATCAGTTTTTTGAAATCCTTACTAATGGCGGTAGCTACGGTGTTGATAGATTGATATTTCGCATCATAGAATTGTTGGGTGATAGTCCCATGCTGAACTAAACTCTTTAAGATTATTTTTCCAATAAATCCTAGCCTGGCTAACCGCGAAAATTGTACCGTTCCTTTTTTCCGGCATTCATCTAAGAGGGTTTTACTGTAGCTGATCAATTTTTGCGGATCACTTTCAGAAGCTATTTGAGATAATGATTTTCTTATTTCTTCCATGCTGAAAACTGTTTGCAGGTCAGTCTCAATTGTTTCCGCGGAATTAGCAATGAGGTTATTAGTCAAATCAAGCAAAGCTTTCTTTAACTCGGCAATCTCTTCAGCAGTAAAGCCGGCTTCCAACAATTCACTAGACCGTTGATCGAAAGCAAGATCGTAACAGGTATAAAGAACTTCAAATTCTACCTTGTCCTGAAGATGTGGATTTTTCTGGATTTTTTCCAAGTAAAAAGAAGTCAACTTCTCTCGTAATTGAGCAGAGATTGCTGCCGGAGTAAAAGAATTAAATGTATTGCGCACATTTACATAGGGTTTATTACCGAATAATTCGACGAGCTTTGCCGGTTGGACATTGTAATATCCTTGAGATGTTCTTGCCTCATGCCAAGCATTCCGAGTAATAAGATAATCATACAAAGAATAATCCAAATAGTTGGGATTGTCACCAATGATTTCGGCTGGATTCCAATCCGGCATATCTCCAAAATAAGTGGTTTTCCCGCAAAGATGTGGCTGCGGTTGGGCCAGAGCTCGAAATTTTTTCTTTAATTCTGCTATTTTTTCTTTTACCTCTTCATCGTGCTTCTCTTTGTACCGATTGGCGGCTAAAGGTCTGACCTGAAAAATAACTATCGATTGGTCTTTCCGTAGAGCAAATTCAATATCTAAAGGCATTCCTGGGATAATTCCTTCAATCTCCTGCACTGCTTCCATAAGATGCCGCATTTTTTCCGGCACATCTTTAGCAAATCTACTTATCACTATAGATTTATTTTCTCTTCCTGCAGTCACCGAATCAGTGCTTCCGGTAGTATCGTCATAGTTGATCACATAGTAAGAGCTGTTCTTTCCTAAAGTCCTGGTAAAAACCACTCCGCTCATGACAATATCGGTAGTTTGCTGTTGCACCAGCATCTGGTTGAAC
>Ga0209542_10009976_pt1 | contig 17276 bp, 32 predicted proteins | sample RifCSPhighO2_01_FD_184028 | JGI IMG/M metagenome (GOLD analysis project Ga0209542, IMG submission 184028) | Soil microbial communities from Rifle, Colorado - Rifle CSP2_plank highO2_0.1 (SPAdes) (version 2) | ecosystem: Environmental > Terrestrial > Deep subsurface > Rock core/Sediment ...
AAAAAGGAAGACTTACTTACACTTGCAGTATGGGAATGTATACAGGGTATTTTGATGTGATTTAATAAAATTTTAGTTGACCTATCGGACTTATTAAGACTTATATGACATATAAAGTATATAAAATACAGGGGATGGACTGCGACGCCTGCGCCAAAATGATCGAGCTGGATTTGGAAGATGAAGGGTTTAAAGCATCCTGCAATTATGCTAAACAGACTTTGGAAGTCGAGTATAAAGAAGGTAACGAAGACGAAAATAAAGTGAAAAAAATTCTGGCGAATAGTGGCTATGGACTTCTTGCTCAATGAAAAATTTATTAATTTTCTTTGGAATTATTATCCTCCTTTTCGTATCAGGCAAAATTCTTCTTAATATAGTAAATAGCGAAAGTGCTCAAAAACCAATAGCGCTGACTCCTCCGACTTCTTATGAATATTATTATGCCAAAATCGATTGTCCCGGCTGTATAAAAGTAACCGAATTCATGGAGTTATGGGATAAAAAGGAAAATATACAGGTTGCAAAATTCGACATCGGCGAATCACAAGAAAATGTACAAAAACTAATTCAAAGAGGCTCTATGTGCGGGATACCGACAGAGGAACTGGAGATGCCATTTCTAGTAACTCCCGAGGGGATCTGCATAAGTCGCGACGAACCGATAATTGAATACCTAAATAAGTTGGAACCATAAAAAAACGCCGGGGTATGAATAAAGGATTTTGTGAGTATTCATGAATTAATTCATGTAAAAGATGCAGCCAAAAGCCGCAAACACAAAAATCCCGATTCGCACACACCGGCGCAATAAACTTAATTAGCGAGAAAGTTACTATTGACTCATTACTCTTGTGACAAGCTCGTGACCTGCTCTGGCGTCAATCTCTTCAGCCACCATTTCTCCTATTGCCGTAAGAGTCTTTCTGTAAAGCTGCCAAACAATTGACTCTGGAACCCCGACAAGTTTTAACCAATTAAGCAATTCTGCTCCCTTATGTTCGATAGGAGCATCCATTGTTTTACCAACAGGTTGACCACCAACCAATACGAATTGCCTTCCAGTCTCGGGATCTTGTCTCATTAGTTGAAAGAACCAGATAGCTGGTTCGGGGTTTAGGTTCAATAAAATTGAAACTGTCCATCTCCCGTAAGTAGCTTCCCTACCAATTCTCACATCTATTCCCATTTCTTCCTCCTTTATTTGACAAGAATCATTTGTTCCTGACAGATAGTTAACAAAACCTCTTGGCCACACTTCTTGTGTATAAACATACTAATTGTTAGGGAAATAGGAGTGTTAAGCTTTTTTATATCGTCAACCATTTCGATCGAATCAGGTCTTATTTCTCCGTGTATTGGGCAATAAGCCCCGATTACCCTTCCACATATTGGAGCAGTCCACGCTTCTTCAATCTGGTCTCTATGAACAGGGCAATACCATTTATGCATAATTTGTGGTGAACGAAGATGAAATATTCTATCTTCTGACATTTTTATCTCCCTTTCTGAAAGCATTTATTTAATGAACTTCTCGCTAATATATAAAAGAGCGAACAAAAAAATAATTGATTCGATGATTCGAATCATTAGAACAATCTCTACTCGCAATCCTAGCGGCTGCAAATTTAGCCGGGATTCAAAGTAAAAACGATTATATCAAAAGTCTTACTAATTTACACTATGGGTTTTGTCTTTAATGATTGATTTTAAAGGTTTGCCGAGTTACGATTGTCATTGACGTAAAAAAATTATGAATTATGATTCAAGCCTGCCTGCCGGCAAGGCAGGAATTAAGAGAAGATTTGCAGTTTTTTTGTTTTTATACCTATTTCCTACTGCCTACTTCCTACTGCCTACTACCGCTTACGCGGTGTGTCCCATTTGTACCGTCGCAGTCGGAGCTGGATTGGGACTCTCACGTTACTTCGGTATAGATGATGCGGTTTCAAGTATTTGGATCGGCGGTATAATTCTTTCTTCTTCATTTTGGCTATCCGACTGGCTGGATAAAAAAAAGTATGTCAAAAGATCAAACCAAAATGATTTTCTAATCGCGGCAGCAATGTATGCATTTGTACTTATTCCTTTGTGGTTCGGGAAAGTAATAGGACACCCTGATAACGTTATTTTGGGCATGGATAAAATTCTATTCGGTACGCTAGCAGGCTCCATAATGTTTCTTTTTGGAATGTGGGCGGATAAAAAGGTTCGTGAAATTAAGGGCAAACAACTTTTCGTCTATCAAAAAGTCGCCTTTCCCGTAATTTCACTTGTGTTAACCAGCCTTTTGATCTACTATTACGGCGGGTATCTATATTAAAAAAGATACTTAGTGATTCGATACTAGGATATTAAGAATATTATTGAATAAAGTGCCCTTAAGAAATTTGTCTTGACAATAGAATAGAATAGTCCCGTGTGTTTTTTGATTTGGATTTGATGAGCAAATTCATTTAGATGCAAACAGATGTATGCTCTTTCGCAAGTGTTTGCGAAAGTAAGTCCTGTTTGCATAATATGAGCGAAGAAAATACAGCTCGAAAAACACCAGGGCGTCCTTTCTTTCTTCATTCTTTGGACGAGCAAAGAATGAAAATTAATAAACTATGAATAAAATAACAGATGCCAAATCGCTTCTGAAAAAAGTTGAGGAAGTAATAAAGCAAAAAGACTTAGATCTCTCTTCCGGTGAGGATTTATCTATCGGAGTAATGAACCTCATTTCCATCGAAGAGCACCTTTTTTATACTTCGCAAAAAACAAAGGATAAGAAGTATTTGGATCTTCTGGATGAGGTCCGTCGAATGAGAACCGAGCTGCTTAAGGATATTATTAAAGATTATGAAGGTGAAGTTTGGTGTATCAGCAAGCATTTGCTGGCAGCATCCATGAGAATAATGGAAGTCGGAACCAAGGAGCTGAAGAAAGCTGCAGGTTCGGAACCTGCAGAAGCAGAAAAACAAAAGCAAAAGGCGTGGGACCTTTTTGGCAAATCATACAAACTCTATTCCCTATTTTGGGGATTAAACTTAGGAGTGGTTGGAACCAAGGATGTGAAGCAAAAAGGTAACGGTGAAATTAAATTTATTGATGAAAAAAGTCCGCCGGCTGGCGGAGAAAAAGGTTCTTCTTCCGTCTTCTCCAAACTCGGCGCTTTAGTTCAGAAGGCAGTTGATTGTTGCAAAGAATAAATCTTTCTTGTAAAATCGCAACTATATGGATAATCTTATAGAAAATCAGGAACCTGGGGTAGGATTAACATTACCCTTAAGTGAAGCGGAATTAGTACCTTTATCCCCAGATTTATATAGACGAGTAACATTAAGGGATGTTGACCCTTCTCTTACACAAGAACAACTCATTGCCGAAAGTGACCATCTGACCGGGCTTAGACCATTTAATGCTTATGTAAAAGAATTCGGAGTTGTCTATCCTCCAGGCGTTTTTGGAAACAAAGTGCCTAGAAAAAATTACGATCCGCAGATTGCAATTGTCTTTCTAAACCTTCCTGAAAATTGGTTGGAAAAATTAAAGGATCCTGTTAGCTACCCTCAAGTTAAAAAAAGCTGGGAAACAGTTCAACAAGTGAGGAAGCAGCTTCCACTCTTCATAGAGGAATCAGACAAATAGAAACTAAACGCCATCATCCAACTAATTTCTTTCCCAAGAACTTTTACTCGACACGTCTTTCTGGTAAAATCAATGTATGAAAAATCCGATTTCCCAAAACACTATAAATAAAATTACAAGCTTATTAGCTAGCGAGAAAGAAATTATTTCAGCCTATGTTTTCGGGTCGCGAGCTAAGGGTAAAGAAACAAAATCAAGCGACCTCGATATTGGCATTCTTTGTCTTGAAAAATCGGCAGTTAATCAGCGAAGACTCGCGACGGATATACAAAAATTAATTTCCGGAACTGAAACCGATGTCGTGCTTGCTGACTTATCAAATAATCCTCTACTTCTCATCCAAATAATAAACGGAAACTTAATTTATGAAAAGAACTCTAGGGAAAGGACTAATTTAGAATCGAGAGTGCTTTTTTCCTACGAGGACAGCAAACACTTTCGAAACATAAAAAAATTTTATTTAGAAAAATCTTTTAAGGAGGGAATCTATGCCTATTGACAAAGAAATTATTGAAAATCATCTAGATCAGCTAAAAGACTACATAGCCGATATTGAAAATATGGATTTTAGCGAAGAGAGCTTGGTGAAAGATAGAGATATTCAGCACCTGCTAAGCCATAGAATGCACATCGCTGTCGAAGTTTGCATTGATATTGCCACGCATATCACCTCTGCGTTGGAGCTTCCCGGAAGAAACAGCGCAGTCGATGTAATCCTACTCTTAGGTAAAAAAGGAATTCTTACAAAAGAATTTTCTGAAAAGTTTCAGCAGGCACCGAAATTAAGAAATCTTTTAATACACGGCTATGACAATATTGACTACCGAATGCTTTATAAAGATTATAAAAACGACCTCGCTGACCTAAAAGAATTCGCAAGACAAATCAAAGAATATTTGGAGAAAAATTAGAATCCGTCTTCTTCAAACTCGGCTCTCTAGTCCAAAAGGCCGTAGATTGCTGCAGAGAGTAAAGTTTATTGAGGTTTATGACATTCTCCCCGCATTAAACGGGGTTTCACTTCTAAAAGAGAATGACATATCAGAGCTCGATTCATCTCCGGGCTAAAAGCCCGGAGTTTTCTCGAGATCTGCTATAAATTTTTACCGAATTAATTATTAAGGGTTATTCCACCTGTTATTTTCCCGTCTGATAAATCTCTCAGCTTCTGCTCGACTTGAAGCGGTGTAACGGGTTCCAGCCTAAAAACAGCAGCACCATTTGAAGTTATAAATCCAATACTAAAATTGATTGCCTCGCTTACACCAAGTTGCAAATCGTCCGCGTCTAAGGAAGAAGGATCCTCTGCTCTCTCTTTCTTTAATTTATTTAACTCAAATAAAATATGATGTCTTACTACTCGCCTAAATTCTGTGTCGTCCATCAAAAAATCAGCGTTTATATTTGTTTCTGCATATAACCCTGGCGAAAGACCATGATTGTCTCCATCTTCCGCAATGATGTATCTCACTGTAGCTCCCTCAATTTCGGGTATATCACTCGGTTCGGTTCGAAAAAAGGTGGGAGTATCCTGAGATGATGGTTTACTGAACATAACCTCTCTCCAAGTTTGCGGGCCGGGATTTACACGATGCTCAATTGTCATAAACACGCCGATTATATATCCCAGCTTAACCTAAAAGCAAATTAAATTATTATTTCTACTTTCTTTTCAACCACACCAAAACCTAAAGAAGTTAGCGTTTCCGAAAGGGAACGAGGTAGATCTTCATCAATTACAACCTTCATGCAAGGGCTATTTCTTCATTTGCAACAACTTTTGCAGCATATTTAAGTGTAACAAGCACTTGTTTCCGAGTAATATCAAATTCTTTCATTACCTCTTCAATATTCATCCCTTCCCCAACTTTTGCAACAATAAGATCTACTGGGACTCTTGTTCCCTCAATTACAGGTTTGCCGAATCGAACTTTTGGATCAACAACGATGTTTTGAAAGATTTTCTTTCTTGCCATATTCGTAGTATATCACAAGGTTTATAATCCAATTCCGTCTTCTCCAAACTCGGAGCCCTAGTTCAAAAGGCCGTAGATTGCTGCAGAGAATAAATATACTTTATAATATCCATATGAATAAATTTGGTATCGTTAGAAATTGTTTACTTAAAGAAAAAGAAGTACTTGAAAAAGCACTGGCAAGTGCGAGGCAAACCAGAGATTCGGCCCCGAGTGCTATGGAATCCCACAGCGACACGACGCGGAGTCAAGCCGAAAAATTAGTCTTTGCACTTGAGGAAAAAACTAAAAATATTGAGAGTCTAATATCCTTGATCCCGCAAGATTTTAAATCAACTTTAACTGTTGTTTCTTTGTGGAGTTTAATAGAACTAAAAACAAACGGGGAAATCTTAAAAATGATCTTAGTTCCGGATGGTTTCGGAGGAAGAGAAATTGACAACATTAAACTTGTTTCCATTTCAACCCCGCTCGGAAACCTTATAATTAATAAAGCAGTCGGAGATCAAATAACCTTTAACGAAAAAGTATATGCTCTCTCCTCCCTACGCTAAAAGAAATAGTAATATAGTATACTTAAACAATGATTATTCTTATCTTAGTGATCGTTTTCGGTATTACTTTCGCTTACTTTGCAACTCAAAATACTGCTTTCATATCGTTATATTTTGGTCCTTATGTTTTACCAAACGTACCTATTTACTTAGTAATTTTGGGGTCAATGGCTTGTAGCATTCTAATTGCGGGAATAGTGTACCTTGTACGCTCCCTAGCTTCCAATCTTACTCTTAGTGAAAAAGAAGGCCAGCTTAAATCGCTTAAAAAAGAACTTGCCGAGGTAACAAGAACCGCCCACAAACTTGAGCTCGAAAACGCAAAGCTCAAGTCAAAAGCCGGCGTCGAAGATTTTGATGATGAATCTTTCTAACCATGAAGAGTATTCTACTTAAAATCTGGAAAGCGCTAAAACTCCCTACTGGCCTTCAGCTTTTTGCTATGCGGCAAATAAATGACCAATTCCTGATTGGTGTAACGGGAATTATTTTTAATAACGACGGGAAAATACTCCTTGTAAAACACACTTATCGGGATGAAGACAATTGGAGTCTACCCGGCGGATATATTAAAGCAAAAGAGCATCCCAAAGAAGGATTAGAGCGGGAGGTTGAGGAAGAATGCGGTGCTATCATAAGTGCCGATCGCAGACTGAAAATTAGGACCGACAGGCATAGCTCGAGGTTAGACATAGTATATGTTGGTACATATATGGGCGGTGAACTGAAAAACTCCGACGAAACCGAAACCGCCGGTTTTTTTAACTTTAATGCTCTTCCCGTCTTACCCAAAGACCAACTAATATTTATCGAAAGAGCTATTAATGAACAATACCATTAACTTCTCTTTCTTCTTTTGAGTGCCGGGTCGATTATTTCTGCGCCGGCCAATGTTACTACACTTGCCTCAATTGCTAAAACTGCCAACGCGGGGTTTAATCCGCCCAAAATAAGTGCGCCAACAATTGTACCGGCGTCAATCGCTCTCGAAATATTAATCGCTTTTTCTCCCCTGTATCTTTCCGCCATACCTCTAATTATACCTTTGTATATCAAAGTTAAGGATTTTCTGATACTCTTTTTTGCATGACGTATTATATTTTCCGACATGGAGAAACTCATGAAAGTAAATACAAAATTAATTATGGAGAAAATATCGAAACTGCCGAAATACTCCCCGAGGCAACTCCTGTGACCAAGCGACTTGCTTACTACCTGAAAAACGAGCGCGTCGGAGCTTATTTCTCTTCTCCCTATTTAAGGTGTAAACAAACAATGGAAATAATAAAAAAAATAACCGGAAAAGGGGTTGTCTACGACAAAAGAATCGGCGAGGAAAAGGTTAATAGAAATTTAGAAACTTTTGAAGATATGTTCGCGCGGGTCAAAGAATTTCATAACTCTCTAATACAAAAAAATATTAAAAGCGCGTCAATTTGTACACACGGCGGGCCAATAGCAATTCTATCCAGTCTCATATTAAGCGGCAAAGTTAATCAAGATGATCTAAGTAACTATCCCAAAACCGGAGTTTTGTTGGTAATCGAGGAAGGTAAATTAAAATCGCTAGATTTTAACCGGGCCTAATTCTTCCTGCTTTTTAATAAAAGCATTGCAATTGTGACTAACGTAAATGCCGAAAAAGCCATCCAGGGAATAGTAATATATCCAAATTCGGTTACAAATCTCTCAGAGCAGGAAGCGGAAAAACCAATCGTCGTACACGGTGCTAAAAGACTCGGATTAATTTGCAGATTGTAATGATAAAAAGCGACTGACAGACCGACTAAGCTCAATGGTAAAACATACTTCCAAACGTCTTTGCTTTTTGTAAACAATCCAACGCCCAACACTAAAACCAGTGGGTACATAAATATTCTCTGATACCAGCAAAGAATACATGGAGTAAAACCGGCTATTTCCGAAAAATATAAACTCCCGCTCGTTGCAGTTAATGCAACTATGAATGAATAAAGTATTACCCTACCTGATAAAAATTTGTTGATCTTTTGCCAAACATCTTTAGCAAAACCCAATCGATTAAAGACATAAAACAATAGATACAAAAGAACGATAACATTTGATAAAAGAGTAAGAAGTGCTAGAAGTCTAACTATTATCTCAGGTCTCATTCTACGGTGTAGCCTCTCTTATAATCTTCGACAATTTTTTTAAATTCTTCATAACTTCTTGGTGCTATCTTCTCACCGTTTATAAAAAAGCTGGGTGTGGAATTAACTCTCAAACTATCTCCAAGTGCTATATCTTTATTAATCTCGTCGCGGGTTTCATCGCTGTCCATATCACTTTCCAGTTTTTGTTTGTCCAGTCCCAAGTCCAGTGCATACTGCACTAACTTACCCCTTGGATTTCCATCGTTTGCCCACTCATCCTGTTTTTCATAAAGCAATTTGTGAATCTCCCAATATTTACCCTGTTTTCCAACAGCTTCTGCTACTTTTGCCGCAAGAAGCGCGTTTTTATGAATGGTCGAAAGCGGATATTGTTTATGTACTATTTTTAAGTCATCCGCAAACTCCTGACTTAATTTCTCCACAAAGGGTTCGTAATCCGCACAAGCCGGGCATTGATAATCACCAAATTCTACTAATGTAATCTTAGCTTCCTTATTACCTCTAACCCAATCTGAGTCGGTTGCTTCTATTGAGGACGTAGTGTTGGAGTCTACCGTCGAGGTTGTTACATATTTATAACCGCTAAATACTACCCATCCCCCGATTAACAATATTATGGCTATAATTACGAATTTTTTAATTTTTCCAGATAGTTCGTTTTTCTCCCTTTGTTTTCTTTTCTCCTCCTTTGCCAGCTCCCGTCTTTCCCTCTTGGTCAGAGACCTCTCTGGGTCGGCGACTTTTTTTGTCAGTTTTTCTTCTTCCATAGATTGTAGTCTACTAAAAAAATTGTAAAAGACAAATAGTTAGTTTGAGGATATATATAATGGCGGATCGGTTTTGAGGTCTGAGTACCTCCACCACGAAGGTTTAAACTGCAAAAATATAGTTTCCGGGTCATTCTCGTACTTTTGTGACTTGGGGTGTTTTAAATAGTGGATTTTCTTAACTTCTGGTAGGGTTTCATTGTCTACCAAACTCACCTCTCCATTCATTTGCATTGTCAACCAATCCTCCTCGCTAAAACCTACCACTACGCTTGCTTTTGCATTCCCTTCTTCGAGCACGGACTTACATTTTCTGCTTGTCGACTCTGTAGAAAAATACAAAATTAACGGGTCATCTTTATGAGAAAAGTGCATGGCAGATGCGTGTGGATTGCTGTCAACAAGAATGGTTAGACTACAAACTCTCTCCTTGGTTAATAAATCTAAAATATTTTTGTCCATCAATTAGTTAAAATAGAAATCCGAAAATTAAAACTAATAGTATGTTCACAAAAAAGTACCATTTTTTTTGTTCGCCGTCCAGACTAATCGGAAAATTATCAAACCAGTTGCTCAAATTTTTTCTTTCAAAAAAGTCAGTTGCCATATCGACAACCAGGTGAAGGACAAATGCCAACACGATTCCGCGTCCTAGAGCGCTCGAGGCCGAAGTAATGATTAAAAAGGTAAACACCAAAAATATTAATTGGAATGAAGCTTTATGGAAAATTAAATTCGTTCTTTCGGTGCTTGTTGCAATAAGTAAATCCCAACCTTTAGTATATTTTTTCTCGGTTATAAGAGCCGCCGCTTTTTGCGAGGCCGCTTCGTTCGGCCTGGTCACATATATATAAATAAGGTGGTCCAGATCGGGTAAAATTGTACCGATTACTCCTCCGATCCAAAAGGTAACATAGGAAATACTGATCCATCCTTTAAAAAGCGATATTAAAATAAAAAATGCAATTAAGTAAGAAAAGTGTGTTATTAAGTCCCTTTTCATCTAGTTACATTTTGCAATTTTTTGTCCCTTTTAGCAAGTTCTCGACCAGTATGAAGCGGGTCTAAATTTTCTTTAGTAATTCAAATAAATATCATTCTGAAGGTAATATTTTAAAAGAATCAAACTCTCCAGTTGGCTGTTCCCAGATTGAATCAATATGTGTGGGCTTTGCAGCCCAAGAACCTTCTCGACATTTTTCAAGCATCTCCTCCAGTTTATCTTTTGAACCTTCAAAAACAGCTTCAGCTCGACCATCCAACAAATTTCTCACCCAACCGGTAATCCCGGTCTTTTCAGCTTCCCGAAGACACCACCATCTGAATCCAACCCTCTGTACAAAACCCTCGACAAATATATGAGCACGAATTTTCATCGCTTCATTATTAAATTGTTGAATTGATAAATGCTTAATTAAATAGTCTTCAAATCCTTTTTGCCTCCCTCCACTTTTGCATAAACATATCCCGCATAAGTGAAGCTACTGGTTGATAGGCAAAACGGACTCCAACTCCTTTCTTATAGTCTTTGGGATCGTAGGAAACAAGATAGACAATCTTTGAGTCGACTATTGTAACCCTTGTCTCGATCGTCGGGCTAAAGCGAACGCCCATTCCCAATCTCTGCCAATTTGTAATCATCTCTTTGTTGCCTTCGTCAAAGCGCTGAACAATAATTCTGATATCAACACCCCTCCCCATAGCCTTCTTATTGGTTAAAATCACTTCAGCCGGCACCTCGTCTCCGGAAACAATTAAAAAGTACTCTGCCTTCGCACTCTTTAAATCCTCTGTCGAGCGCTCAATCGACTCGTTTCGGCTGTGGATAAAAGAAACCCCAAAATCATATTCCACACTTGTCCTAATTTTTTTGTCTGTAGAAAAATACTTTAAAAACCGCTCACGATATGGAAAAAATAGTTGATCCACCGCTTCGTCGGCCGATCGAGCTTGAAAGCGTAGAGGCCTTCCATTAATGATTTCAACCAAACTATGTTCTTCTAGTTCCTTAACGGCGCGATAGACAGAATTTGGGAAAATATTTAGTTTACCTCCCAAACTTTTTGCTGTGGTGGGTTGACCCCGTTCTAAAAGCGTTTTGTAGACCCTCAAAGCTTGCGATGACAACAGATTAAAATTCAGTCCCATAATTTATATTTTAGCAAATTTTGGTTAAATCGGCACTGTGTGTAAAGATTTCAGTTAGTTTTATCAAATGAAGGATAGAAAAATCTGGACGGCAATTAAAGAATACGCTGAAATATTACTCTCACCTCGAGAGTACTTGCAGAGGGTCTCGGAACTTGCCGAAGAAGCCAAGCAAAATATTCATATGGAGTTTTCCTTAGAAGAGTATGCCTGCTCACGAGGAAGAACTTCGAGCGACTATGTTTCCTCGCATATTTCAAGCAGAGGACTTTCAAGCCCGCTTTATCCCCCATTAGCAAAAGATATTGCCTTCATTGAGATGGAGAAAAAGAGAATGAATCGAGGTTACGAGACTATCGTTGATGCGAAATTAATAACATGGATAGAAGGCGGAGGTGGCGCTCCCATCCGTCCACACTTCTCAATGGTTATTGCAGAGCTTTCCGGACTGGGAATCAAGTTAAAAGAAAGTATTAAGCCTAATGTCGATTAAAGAAAAATTACTTGAGGAGTTGAGCTTTTTAACGAATTTTGGTTAAAAAGAGGAATTAGTATACTATCGGATCTATGCTAGATCAAGAAAGATTAAGGAGAGCTTTCCCTAAAGTTGTAAGAAAACAACAAGAAACAGAGTCCGAAATTGAAAGTCGTATAAATGAGTTTTACACAACTTATAAAGTTGAAGAAATAAGAAGCCACACAGGAATAGCTCTTAAACATTACGGTGTTTATGACGACGAAAGAGGCCATCTCATTTTCATCGGACACTCTAGCCCGAGCATGCGGGTAGGACTTGGATTGACAGAAGAAGTTACAGAAAAGATTAACAGACTCAAGCCAAACTTTTGGGTCGTTGCGAATGTAAATTATGCTCATGGACTAAAAGGTCGCTTAACAAAGATAATGACATCACCCCTTGATTTACCCTTACACCTGCAGGTTGCCGTCGACAACACTGTTGACCTAAGAAAACTAACCTTACCGAGATCCTTAAACAAACACCAGATGGAAGAAATGAGTAAAAGACTTCCTTTACTTTGCGTTCTAGAAGACGCAACTAGGACAATGAGTCCGGTAACTGACGTGGCTATGTTTCCTTGGGACTATTTTAAACTAAAGGATACGTCTAGTTTCCTCTTACCAGAACTCGATCCTCGCTAAAAACATGAGTGTAGACACTCACCTTAGGAAACGAAGATAAAATTAAGATTGAGGGTTCCAGAGAAACTTTTCCAAATCAACCTGCATTTCTTTTTTAAATTTTACTCCTTCTGCTTGTAGCCTCATTCTCTGTTCTTTCCACCCTCTTCCAAAAGCGTAGTTTTTAGCAACTGCACCAACTTTATTGACAACCCGATGACAAGGAATTTTGGGGTCCTTATTTGCATGTAATGCAAACCCTACTATCCTGGGCGTAATTTTTATAGCTTGTCCTGAGCGAAGCCGAAGGGCAATCTGCCCATAAGTCATAACTTTCCCACTCGGAATTTTCTTAACTATTTCGTAAACTCTCTGAAAAAAATTTTCTTTTCCCATACTACATTCTACATGCTACTTGCTACTAATCAGTGAATACCTGCACGAATATTTTTCCATAGACCCCATTATCTATCACGCCTATCCCCATTCTTTTAAATTCCGGGTCAAGAATATTTTTACGATGGCCTTCAGAGTTCATTAGACCGGTGTGGGCAGTTTGCAGGGTTGGTGCCAATGCCAAATTTTCCCCGGCTACAAAATAAGTGATATTTTGTTCTTGCAACCTATCTCCTATGTCTTTACCATCTGGAGAAACATGGCCAAAGTATTCCCGCTCCCACATGTCCGTAGCATGAGCCCGAGCCACAGGCACAATCTCAACCCGCCAGTCAAGACTCGCTATACCTCTTTTTCTTCTTTCCTCATTTACCAAATTAAACATCTCTTTTTCTGATTTCTCATCGACGCTCAACTCCTGTTCAGCAATATTAATGGGGATTGCCTGTCTGCTATCCGGCCGGACAGTCAAATAAGTAAGCGAGTCCTGGACCAAACCTCCGAAAATTTCACTTATTTTTGTTTCAATTCCGGAAGTTTTCCGGACTAAAAAACCTCCAACTTTACTTCCGCTTATGTCTGATTTTACTTTGGGGGTTATAGGAAGACTCAAGGCCAAAGTTAATATAAACGAGACAATTATAAGACCCTGTCCGACTGCTGGGAAAATAGCTGCAATATTACTCCAAGGCTTTTTCCAGAATTTATATGGAATTTTTCTGATGAATTCACTGAGGATGAAACTGAAAATGGCCTCAGATATACCCGCCACTATTAGAAATCCGAGAGCATTAGAAAGCGAATGCGTCAATGAGAAGTTATCTCTTAAAATCTGGGCTGCCAAAGAATATCCGCGCAGCGCCAAAATAATAGATATTAAAAAGCCCAAGAAATCTGCCAAGATTACCCAAAATCCCACTCTCCAGGCCTCGCTTACATAATAAGCGACGATAACCAAAATAACCAGATCGACCCAATTGCCTTGGAATAAAAATGACTTCATATCTAATCTATCTCAAAACATTACTCCTGCTCAACAGGAGACTTCCACATAGGAGTTCTCGGCGCAAGCGCCTGCGCTCCTCTTGTGTGGCAACTATTTATTTTTAGATTTCTTTTTTAACTGTTGTAGTTGCCACATGAACAATTTCGATTTGGATTTAACATTGTACGCGTCTTTTACAAAATTCCGTGCAGTTTCAAGTCGCCCCCTTGGAGTTTCCTTGGCAAGCTTAATATATAAAGATTTATTTTTGAGATCTCCCAATTCTTCCGCCAAATCATAACCATACTTTTGAAACTCACGGGAAATATATTTGTCCTCATCCTTATTAAATCTTCTCAATATTTCACCTACTTTTGAAAAATTCTTTACCATGTTTGTTACAGCGTACTAGTACACTGTTAGACTGAGTCTTGTTATTAAATCTTTTACTATTTCCTCTGAAATAATATTTATCTTTTCCAACTCTTCTCTCGTAAATTCCTGCAAAACATACTGTTCTCCAGAAATTCTGTCGTCAGAGTTGCGGTTATCAACTCCGACACGGACATGCCAAAAGTCGCGAGTGCCGAGTTTATCATAAATCGACAAAAGCCCCCCGTGGACTTTTGGCCCCACACTTTTTTGAATTTTATATGCTCCTAAAGTCAAATCCAAATCATCATGAATAGCCCACATATCAGACTTCTTTATTTTAAAGTGAACAACTAGTTTCTTCACAACGACTCCTGAAGAATTCATAAACGTTTGAGGTCTGGCAAATACTGTTTGACTAGCATGATGGAAAAAAATTAAAGAATCCAGTTTTCTTTCGACATGAGGAGAAACACTCAAAGAACTTATAATTGCATCAATGACCATAAAACCGACATTGTGTCGGGTTTTAGCATACCTCTCCCCCGTATTACCTAAGCCTACTACCAGTTTCATAAAGTAATTTTACCATTTAATCTTTGTCCTTTTTAATAAAGGGGACAAAAACGTAGTGTTGAAAGCTTTCTCTCCTTAATGAGCCACTTCTTCTCTTTGTGTATCTGGTCATAGTCTGCAGATGTCTGCCCCCTACGGGTGCGACCAAAACCCCACCGGTTTTTAATTGATTAAATAGCTCCTGGGGTACTTTTTCAACCTGGGCTGTAATCATTATCGCGTTATATGGCGCGTGTTCCTTCCAACCCCATTCTCCACTCCCCAATTCAACATAAATGTTTTTGTAGCCTAGTTTTTTTAATGTTTTTTTCGCTCTTTCGGCCAGTTCTGGGACAATTTCTATAGTAAAAACTTTCTCTACGAGTTTTGATAAAATTGCAGCTTGGTATCCCGAACCTGTGCCAATTTCCATCACCTTCCACTCCTTTATTTTTTTATTATCCGTAAGTAGGTCCGTCATAAAAGCAACAGTGTAAGGTTGGCTCATTGTCTGACCGAGTCCAATCGGGACAGGACCGTCACGATAAGCCAGTTCTTTATATTGAGGATCAATAAACTTATCTCTCGGAACCTGAAGCATTGCAGAAAGAACCCTTGAAGAATCAAGGCCGTATATCTTTCTTATTTCATCAACCATTTTCTGCCTTTCGTTCATAATCGGTACTATTTTGGGCAGTTTACAAACCATTTCAAAACCCTGAAATGGAATGCTACCAAGTCTTACTCGGCCAAGCTTTGCTTACCAAGTCTTACTCGGCCAAGCTTTGCTTACCAAGTCTTACTCGGCCAAGCTTTGCTTATAATCTCGCCGAAGGCGCTCAAATCTGAGCGTAATCGCGAAGTTTTGAAATAGATTCTACATTTTAAGCTTTTTCAATACCAGTCTCGTTAAACCTCCTAATACGGGCACTTCCCACATATCTCCCAGCCACGCCTTATAAACCATTACGAGCCAAAGTGCGAATCCTAATATTGTTAGAAGTCCCGCAAGCGAAGATAAAACTACCGATATCATAAAAAACCACTGAAGAACAAAAAGAACGACCCCAGTAACCAATACCTGCATTGCGTAAAATCTTATAAATTCATCTTTTTCCAAAAAAAGAAATACCAATGGCCCAATCAAAGTAGGCGCCAAAACGACAGCGAGCGCTGCGGCAGTGTTTCTTGGAAGCCCTGTTCTAGTTCTTTCCGCCATTTTTATCACCCTCTTTCAAAATCTTTCACCTTTTAGCTTTTCCCTCCTGTCTATCATTATCTTTTCAAAAAATACTTAATTAGTCAATAAAAAATCCCGCATTGATGGTGCCATAGCCCAGCTAAGCTGGGAAACCAAAATTGCGGGATTTCACTTCTTTGATTATTATAACAATGAACCGAATAGTTCGTCGCCCTTCTCTTCACTTTTTTACCGTCTAATTTCTTAGATAGCAAAAAAATGAGGAAGAGAAGGGATTGATGGATGGAAATTGTATTGTCGTGAAGTGACAAAGCTGTGATTATAACTTCACGCCCTCTTCCTCAGAAAACTGACTATCTTTTTGGGATAGTTTTTTTTGGAGTAACTTTATCCAATAATGGCGTTACTACCTCCTCATACGAATCACCGATCTTACTCATCCAGCCGATTGATTTACCTTCTAATCTTACTTGGACTGCGCGCCAGTACAATATTAGTGCTTCATTGATAATCAGCGTTTCGTCGTCAACTCTTAAGATCTCCATTAACTTCTGAAGATCCTTCTCTCCTTCTGGTGTTAAAACATAACGAATAGCTCTATCGTTATTATTACTGCGTATAACGGTAGGTGTTATTCTTTTGGAATCTGGCCATAATTTTTCAATCAAAAAAATAATAATCAGCGTGAGTACCACAACTAATCCGATGGCTAAAATCATGTCCCGTCCGGTATTAACCAAGAGAATTATCGCGAAAGAATCTGCTAACAAAAAGAAAGCAATATATAAATAATGTCTGAAGGTAATCATTTTTTCCTCCGAAAAAAATATTTTGAATTACTATTTCGCCTGAATCCAATTATTAAGGCGCCAGTTTGCTATAAACGCAATAACGATCGGAGTTAAAGAAAAAAGTACGAGAGTTAAGAGATCGATGAATGTAAAATTTGGTACCTCTGTCGGGGTTAAGCTTAAAGGCCGTAATAATCTGGTTGCAATTAGAAACGTCAAACCAAAACCTGAGAGGTCAATAATTAAGTTTAGCCAAAATATGTGAAGGTCTTTTTTCAACCAGATCTTTATCTTACTCATGACCGGTCTCCTATTTTAGTCTTTGGTTGGTGTAAAGGTCAGTGCCTCTTAACTATGAAACGACAAATGGATATGACCTAATTCTCATAACGACAATAAAAAATATATCATTTGCTTCCATCCATAAAATTTATTTCAAAGAGCTTGTCTGAAGTATATCAGAAAGGTTCTAATATAGGTAAGCAGGGGCGTTAAAATTTAACTAATCTTTAAAAAAGTGAGGTTTGACTGGATTCCTGCCGAAAGTCTTCGCCTTCTTTCCAAATTTTTACTTCGCCAAAAACTCCATCGTAGCCCGGTTTAATAAAAATATCACCCGAACG
>Ga0209542_10009977_pt1 | contig 17275 bp, 21 predicted proteins | sample RifCSPhighO2_01_FD_184028 | JGI IMG/M metagenome (GOLD analysis project Ga0209542, IMG submission 184028) | Soil microbial communities from Rifle, Colorado - Rifle CSP2_plank highO2_0.1 (SPAdes) (version 2) | ecosystem: Environmental > Terrestrial > Deep subsurface > Rock core/Sediment ...
ACAAAATCTTTATATTCGGTTTCCATTTTTTCTTCCTTAATAGTAACTGGAAAGTAGGTAATATCCTTTATAAATCTTATGGTTTTGTTACTTTTTATAAGTGAATACAATAGGAAAAGTTTAAAAAATACGGAAAATTAAAGAAGATATGACAAATGATAAATATCCTGCCTATATCGGATTTAATAGGGGTGAAAGAGAAGCTAGTAAAGATTCTCCAGATAATTATGAAAAATATTTAGGAAGAAGGGTAGTAGTTGCTGGCTCAAAAATGAAATTAGAGGGAGTTTTAGCCCAGATAGGAGAGGATCACTTGCTTTTAAGAGTTGACGGAAGAAGTGATGGAGAGGCCACTGGAGGAAATTCTGCTACAATTAAAAAATCAGATATAACCTTTATTGGGCCTTCGACCGTAATCTTTCTTACGAGTGATTCAAAAAACTAAGTAACTAATTATAAGCGCGAGGAACATTCCTGAGGTTATGAATGGCATTGCAGGATAGAATTTCTTTTTTTCTGCGGCAAAGAATAAATATCCTAGGCCTAGTGTTGCTCCAATCATCACAAGAATAGCTGGCCATATTCCAAGAGTTTTAAAAACAACTCCTGCAGTTATTATAGGGAAGATTACATCTCCTCCACCTAGAATTGCCAAGTTGATTTTTATTTTGCCTTTCTTTAATTCTGATTTTTTCATGTTCCTTATTTTTTCTCTTACTTGCTTAGAGGCATAAGGGATGAAAAATCCTCCAAAAATCTTCAATGTATTTATTTGATATTTTGCCATTTTCTGCATTATTCCAGAATGCCAGACAGCCCACATGTCGTATATTGAAATTAGGATGAGAAGGATTACAACGGTCCATATATTCAGAATAGGTACAAACACTGCGGCAATTCCAGGATATATAAAAAGCTCGGTTATGTTGTGAACTAGAAGGTTTCTCTTGTATATTTTTATGAAAGCTAGAGGAATTGCGAGTATAAGAACAAACAAAGGAGCGTATTTTATTGATGAAATAAATGAGCTAAATGAGATGCCTAGAGCTATAATGACGACTATGAAAAACCATAGCTTGAGGATAAATTCTGCATTAAATTTTGTAAGCAAAAATAACAGAGAAATTGCAATTACAAATGCAATTATAATTGATGGAAGAAAGGAAGTATAAAAATCTGACTCCTGCTCTGCAACAGGGGGCTTCATTCCGTAAGGAAGCTCGTTGTCCTGAACAAGATAATGATTAACAACGTATAATCCAAGAAGCTGTGTTACTATGAACATTGCTATAAGAATTATTGTTATTTTGATATTGTGCTTCATTGATAAAAGACACCTGCGGTTTCTCTTATGACGCTTCCCTTCAAGAAAACGTTAGATAATATTGCAAGCATTCCTCTTTTTATTTTTATATCAAAGAAATGAAGTTTTTAAAGGTTTAAAAGTTAATCAACGCATCTTGCAGAGCAAGTTGTTCCTGGGTTGGTATTCGCACTTCGGACTTTTAGGGTCCAAGTTCCTCCAGATTCGGTTAATTCACAATCGAAATCGTAAGTGTGATATGTTCCTTCTTTTATTCTTGTTAAAAAACAAAAAGCATGGCTTCCCAAATTAACAATTGTTGGGAGAATCCCATCAAAATCCGTAGCTGTGGCGGTATACACATTTGGATTCAAGGTCACTCCGCCCCCACTTCCAAAATCATCTGTTTCACATGTAACAACCCCAGTGTCTGGATCAATTGTCTTAATGGATTTATTTGCAGACAGACATTCAGTTAAGCCATTTGTTATTCTTGCCTGGCCTGAAGAAGGTAAGTTAACACAAACCCAATAGCCGTCACTACCTCCTGCAGGAGCAGGATCTATGAATTGAAGAACCTGATTATTTGAGCATGGGCTTGGTGGTGAAACTGTTTGAATATCGTGTCCGGGGTTTGGTGCAACTCCTGGAGTCAACGCACCAACTAATAATGTTGCAACTAAGATTGTAGAAAGCAAGAGAAGAGTAAGAGCTAGTTTGGTGCTCCAATTAAATTTACCTCTCTTTTTTGCCATCTTTTTCATCTCAATAATAAACTCTTTAGGTTTTTAAATATTTATGCTGCTTGGCTGTAGAAAGGAATATTGTCAAGGTAGTGTGTAAAATGTATTCTTGGCCCATTTAAATCAACTATTGGAATTTCATCTCTAGATCCGTAACGTTTTGTTGCTAAATAAACTCCAACTTCATGTGCTAATTCGTCCAATGTCCTTGGTAAATTAGAAGGTGCTGTTAAATCTTCGGCTAATAATAAAGTATTTCCATCCCATGTTGCAAGATCTTGGGGGTCTTTTCCCATTTCAAGCAAATATTCTCTTGGAACAAATTTTGCATTAGCTCCATTCTGCATAATTTGATACAGAAAAAACCCCAACATTTCGTGTTCATTGCCAGGTTTTAATCTGGAATGATTCACCCTTGCGAAACCTAACGCCCTCAAAAGAGAACTTCCATTATACAGGCTTCTTGCAACTTCAATATTTGGATCTTTACATTCTTCCATAAAAAAGCATTAGAATTAGTGTTTTTAAAACTATCCGCAAGTTGGATTTGCTCCGAAATTGACTTTGTCTAATTTCTTCGCTATAAATGTATTAATATGTGATTATAATTTAAAGATTAAGTTATACATTTTCAAAATTATTAAATAAACGCTACAGCAATAAACTATCTTAATCTTATTCCTTCAAGATTTCTAGGAACGTTTGTTTCAACATGGTTGAGTTTGTATAATGCTGATGCTAAATCAAGACACTTTGAAACCTCACCATGATTAATAATTATTCTTTTAGCCTTTGGTCTCATATTATTGAAAAACGCGAGAATTTCATTTCTTCCTGCGTGAGCGCTTAAACCTAATACGGTATGGACCTCGAATGCGATTTTTACCATCTCTTCTTTCCCATCAACGTTCATTTTAACATCAGCAAGCCCGTCTTGTACCTGTCTTCCTAAAGAGCCGACTCCTTGATAACATACAAACATAAGTGTGTTTTTCGGGTTGCCTGCAAAATGCCTAAAGTATTCTACAGATGCACCTCCCACGAGCATACCTGATGTTGCTAAAACAACACACGGGCCACCTTCTATGACATTCTTTCTTTCGTGTGGTGAGCCTACCCTGGAGAATATTTCGGATACAAATGGATTTTTATCCTGGAAAATTTGAGACCTTACTCGTGAGCTTAGAAAATCTGGATATGCTGTATGTATTGCATTAATATCCCATATCATTCCATCAATATATACCGGGATATTCTCGAGTTTTCCTGATGATATGGCATCTTCAAGAACAAGCATTGTTTCTTGGGCTCTTCCCAGGCCTAGCTCTGGAATTAGGACTTTACCTTTTCTCTCAATTGTCTTCTTTATTATTTCAATCATCTCTTCTTCTGCAGTTATTCTCTGAGGAAGAATATCTCCCTTAGCCCCATATGTAGATTCGGTGATAACTGTTTCTATTCTGGGAAAAGAAGTAACAGCAGGATCTAACAATCTAGTTCTTACATATTTATAGTCTGCCGAGTAAAGTAAGTTATGGGCACCATTGCCGATATTTATGTGAACCATAGCGCTTCCTAAGGCGTGCCCGGAATTGTAGAAAGTTATTCTTATGTCAGGGGTTACGTCAGTAACTTCATTGAAATTCAAACATATGCTGTGCTTAACCATTTCCTTAATGTCTGTAGATGAAAACAATGGCTTCTCAGCCTGTTTGTATGCAACTCCAATAAAGTCCAAAGCGAGTAGAGCGGATAAGTCCCTAGTAGGATAGGTCATGTAAACCGGACCCTTGTAGCCCATTTTATATAAGTAAGGCAATAAACCTACATGATCGAGATGAGCGTGGCTTATAATTACGGCGTCTAGTCTTGCAATATCAAATTCAGGTACGTCAAGATGAGGGATCAACCCCACAATCTAAAAGCACATTAGAAGTTGGAGTTTGAAGTAAAATGCAGCTTCTTCCAACCTGTCTTCCGCTTCCTAAAAATACCATTCTTATCCAACCCTCTTTCTTACTAGGATCCCATTCCTCATATATCTTCTTTCCTATTGAGCTTAAGAATTTTCTTCTGTAATTATTATTTGCATATAAAACTTCACGAATATTCTCGGTTATCTGGCTCTTTATAGCTGGGGATCTCTGAACTTGAGGGGTCCATAAAGTGGTATTTTTTATTTCATCTAGGATGGATCCTTGCTTTCCAATCACTAGGCCTGGTTTTTTTGCTTCGATCACAACAATGCTTCTGTGGGGGTCAAAGATAAGATTTGTTATTTCTGCCTCTTCTGGGACTATTTTCCTTATTTCTTTGTCAGTTTTTTCCTGGTCTTGCAGTATTTTTTGATCGGCCCTTAGCTCAACCCTTTTTTTTATTTCGTCTACTATCTTTTTTATCCTACTGCCTCCTTCTTTGAGGAAGTTCTCGTTCTGAGTGTATAAAACAATATTAGCACCCTCAAACGTTGCTTCGCAGATCTCTCCAGAAAGCTTTTCTTCTATCGTCTTTAAAATGTTCATCTTTCAATCCTTAGAATATAATTATAATTATGAAGAATGTGTTCTTTTTATTTTAATTCGCTAACAATTTCTTTTTCAAGAACTTTCTTTATTCCATCCTTTGTTATGGTGAATATGTCTATCCCGTAGCCAGATCCGGTATCTCTTTGTGTTGAAGATAAAAGACATTCTTTCGCAAGTTCAATACATTCTTTAACAGTTGATCCTTTTTTATATTGTCTTTCAAGCAAACCTAAAACATAAGGCATACCACTACCAAAATTTGCATCATAGTCTTTTATTAGCTTAATTCCGCCAGAAGGGTCTATGGAATAAAGTTCTGTAGATCCGTCTTCATTGACTCCGGCAATTAAACTCCCGACCATGAACTGCAACATCTGAGGCTGTCTAATTGATTGATATATTATTGAAGAGACCAAATTCGCTCCCGCCTTCACAGTTGGCCTGCCCTTTGCCCTAAGTTCCTTAAGCCTTAGCTCAGCGGCAGCTAACTTTATTGACCTTTGAATGTCTGAAACCATTCCAGTTCCTGCGAAAACTAGGTAACTATTAATGTAGGCAATTTTTTCAGAATCCTTATTCATGACGATATTTCCAGCCGTGGATTGCCTGTCAGCGCCCATTACAATTCCATCTTTGCAGACAATTCCAAGTATTGTTGTTCCTGATTTCAATATTGAATTCTTTAATTCTTGATCCATATTAAAAACCTACGGTTTTTTATCCCTCAAGCAACTTCTTTTCATTGCCTTTGAGAGAAGTTTACATAAAAACCTCTAGAATTTATGAAAACTATGAGAAAGTGGAATATTTAAATCTTTCTTTTAGCGTAGTTATGCGGAAGATATTCATTATACTGTAGAAGGAATGCTTGTACGTTCTACTGATGGAAGAATATTTTTGTATATTAATTGTGATAAATATATTGGTACTGAAATTGGCCCTAATAGTTATTGTGTTGGGCTTGTTGACAGTTATAAAGACACTGTAGTTGAAGAACCTAAATCCTCTCTTCCAATACCTCTTCCAGCACCTTAAAACCATAATTCTTATAAAGACTTAATTCAAGGATTAAAAATGGGAATAATAAGGCAAACAAGAAATTTACTTACAATATTAGGACTAGCTATAGCCGTCAATTATTGCTTTGGCACATTTAACCATTCTACAAACCAGGCAAACAATAATTCAAGACTTCACTTTAATGGGAATTTTCTCATGTATGAGGCCAGAAAGGGAGAAAGCATTGAAGATCTTTACGAATCAGAGGGTGGAAATATTAACAACAAAAGGCAATTCAGGGACTTTCAAGAAGATATTTATAATGCAACTGGTAGAATAAATGGCTATGATTGTATGGATTTGGAAAATGGAAAGCTTAAGATAACTTGCCCTAAGATAATGTGGGTTCCAGACCAATTACCAGATGAAAAAACTGGGAAGCAAAAGCCAGAAATACAAAGGCAAAAATTAACTTATTCTTAATTAATCATAAATTTTACTTAATGGAATCACATTAGGTATTTTGTACAATTCTTTATCTGCAGTTATTAAAAATGTTCCGTGAATTTGTGCTAAAGAAACATATAAAGAATCATAAATTGTTATCCCATATTTAAGAGAGTTTTCTATTGTCTTTGACATAATTTCATCGTTAGCCCTTACTAATTTAAGGCTTAATCTCCAAAGCATTTTGTTCGCAAAAATTAATTCTTTTTCTTTTTGTTTATTATAGCGCAGAGAATTTAATACTTCTGAGATAATCAAATCTGGAGCAATTAATGTTAACTCCCCTTTCAAAAATGATTTTTTAAGGCTTATAGCTTCATTAGAATTTTCTTCATTAAGAAACCACTTAACCATCACAGAAGCATCAATTACTTTCTCTTGTTTCTCCATTCTCTTATTATTAGCGTACTGTTTTTACCCCCATCAAAAACTCCTGATTTTCTTATCTTATCTATTTCTTCGCTAGCTTTCTTTCTTTTCTCTAAATCTATATTTTCTTTATTCTCAAGATTTTCAATGATGGCTCTTCTTAAAACAGCACTCCAGTTAATTTCTTCATGAACTTCCATCTTGTCTTTAATATCCTTACTAACCCTTAAAGAGATAATTTTGTCTTCCATTGTAATACAAGTAATACATATGATTATTTAAACTTTTCTATAACTTACTAAAAACTAAGCAATCCCACTGATTCCATTATGCTTCTTAAATCTAATAACATTTTCAACAAAACTCTCCATCTTTTGCTCGTGGCTCACAATTATCAGCTGCTTAACTTTAAGCTGGTCTAATACTTCCCTCATTTTGACAAGCTGCTGCTCTGAAAAACCATCTGTTGGCTCATCTAAGATAACTAAATCACGCGTTTTTATCTTAGACAGCAAAGAATTAATCACTTGATTTAAAGAGAGTCTGTACGCCAAGGCTACTGCAGTCCTTTCTCCTCCAGAAAGATAAGCATAATCTATCTCGTAATCTTGCTGTTCTACTATTGGAGTAAAATCGTCGTCGAGTCTTGCATTAAATCCTTCTGGCACAAGCAATGAAAACCACTCCTGGAATAGCTTAGAAAATTCATTTTTTAGCTTCACCATTACATTTCTTTCAATTGAATATATTACCGGCACAAATTGCTTTGAGAGCCATTGCTCTAACTCAGAGATATAGCTCAATTCTTTATGAATAGTCTCTGACTTTTTTAGCCTTAATTTAAGTTCTTCAATATTTCTAGAAAAAACCTCTATTTCCTTTCCCAATTCTGCGACTTTGATTTCAGCGATTCTTTCTTCTTTAAGTGCTTTATCCAGCTCTGATTTTTTAGCTTCATATTGATTATCAAACTTTGTAAGGTCGAAAACTGCATTTTTTAGCACCTCAAGATGTTGATCTAATAATAAGATATCTTTGTCTAATATGTTATTGTTCGCCTTGAGGTCATCCAATCTTTTTTGTTTCTCTAAAATCTCCTGAACTCTAACCTTTAAAATCTTAAGATCTTGAGTTTCTTTTTCCAGAGAAGAAACTTCTTTTTCAACATCCCTAATTTTCTCAGAAATATCTGTTTTCTCCAAAACAAGCGTCTTGATTAATTTTGAATTGGCAACTATATCTGAATCAAATTTATTATTGATATTTGCCTTGTAGTTGGGATCAACGCTTTGTAAACAAGTAGGGCATATGTCTATCTTAGATATCTTTGCCATCGTTAAATCGGCTTCTTGATTTTTAAGCATTAAAGAATTAATTTGCGAGGTAATGTCAATGTTCTTCTCATTTAATTCATACTTTTCCTTTTTCTTAATTTGAATTTGTATCTCAAGCTCAGGTATCCTTTTTTCTTCAAACTTTAATTCCTGAAGATCTTTGATTTGTGATTCTAGCACTTTAATGGACTTCAAATTATTAGAGATTATTTCCTTTTTATTAAGATTCATAATTTTTGTTTTTTCTATTTCTTGGTTCATTCTGCTCTTTTCTTCAACGTTTTTTGATAAAGAGTCTTTCTCATCTTGAATCTTTTTTCTGGTTTCTGTTTTAAGGAACAGTTCTTTTTCCACAGAAGAGAGATTATGGTGTTTGTTTTCTAGCTCTTCTTCCTTCTGTATTAGGTCTAATTTTTCTTGCTCCAAGTTGGCAGTAAGGGCCTGCTTGATTCTCTTCTCCTCCCTTAGTTTAGTAGTAAGTATTGAGGCATTCTCCATAATTCTCTTATATCTGTCAACGCCAAAAACATGCCTTAGAGTATTAATCCTGGTTTCGGGGTCCTCAAGGATAATTTGCTTCATTTCTTCTTGGGGCGTGTAAACTGTAAATTTGTACAAGATATTCTGTTTTTTCGCGAATTCTTTCGGATAGCTGAGAATTTCTAAGATCTTATCTTTTATTTCTGTCACGGCAGCTTCTATTTTTTCCCCGTCAATAGTTAAAGCGCAATAATCTTGAGATATAGATTTTCCTCCTCTCTTTAATCTTCTCTCAATTGTTATTGGAGTCCCTTCTACCTCAAAATCGAGGACTACTCCTCCAGAACTCTCTCCGTTTTTCAGAAGAGACGAGCCTCTCTGGCCTGGTTGCAATCCAAAAAGAGCGAATTCTATGGCAAGCAGAATAGAAGTTTTCCCAGTTCCAATATCTCCGGCCAGTAGAGTAGATCCTTCTAAGAATTCTATTTCCTGGTGATTGTAACTTCTTATGTTATTTAGTGAAATTTTCTTTATTTTCATTTTACAGTTTAACCATTATCTAAAAATTAAGCACTTTCTTTGACCCATCCATGAGCCTGTTGGTGAATGTTTCTGAGGTCTCACCTTCTTGCTTTTCTACAGAGAGGGCTGCCATTAAAGGTGGAATGAGAATATTTAATTGAGATGGATTCTCTTCTGAAAAAACCTTTATCGTTTCATCTTCTACATTTTCAGATTCTTCAATTTTCACGTCAATGTCTGGATCCTTTGTTTTAAGATCGTGAGTATTTTTCAACAGGAAGTAAGCCCCCCTATCTTTAGCAAATTCTTCTATTTTCTGGAGTTTTATGTCGGATATTGAGCCATTATCCAACTCGCCACGTAATCTCAATAAGATAACCTTATCATTAAGTTCGTGTTTCTCAAGCTCAGAAATTATCTTTTGAGTAGCAGTCAGGGCGTTTTTAAGCTCTATTGTCAAAGAAACCACTTCTTTTAATTTGAGATCTATTCTTTTAAAGACATTTGGCAGTTCTGTGTCCACAATATAAAATCCTCCGTGATGAAGATCTTCTAACTCTTGAAAATTATTTGGGAAAATTGGACCTGGATAGACAAAATTTTCATATTGGAAGTCTATATGAATATGTCCTAAAGCATAATAGTCTGATTTTGGTAGTTTGTCCGATTCTATTGCATCAATAGGAAGACTTCCTCTGACCTTGTCCAGAGTTGTATGAAGCATGAATATTTTAAACATGCCAGGAGAATCATTGAACTTAACTCTTCGCAAATCAGGAATCTCTAAACCAGATTTTCTTCCAGGGTAGCCGTAAAGAGCAACTCCGCCATGAATTGTCGGATTAAGAAGCAAGAATCCGTCTTTTTCTTCAACATCTTCAACGTTCTTGCAGAAACCTGCTTTCTCAAGTACGTCTAGAAAAGTTTTTCCTGAAACGCTGTAATCATGAGAGCCTGCAATTATGAAGCATGGAATTTTTGCATCTTTGAGTTTCTTGAACTCTGCAAAAGTGTCCTTAAGAATTTCAATTCCTGGAAAAGCTGTATCGAATAAATCTCCCGCAATAAGCACAAAATCAGGCCTTTCCTTGATGCAGATTTCCATTGCTTTTTGGAATGACTTAAAGTTAAGATCCTGAAGCGGGGGATATTTCCACCCTCCAAGATGACAGTCAGCCATATGTGCGAATCTTACCATTTTAAAGCAAGTATTATGGAGATATTTAAAGATTGTTGAGATTAAGATAAACCAGAAGATGATTGACTAACCTTTGAATAACTGGTTAGTGGTGACAATAAGAAAGATTTAAAAGTAAGAAATTAATGTAGAGTGTATGTCTTTTATGAATGGAAGGTATAAGGAATACAAGCTTGACAATGGGTTAGTTGTGGCTCTTCAAAATACTCCTACAAAAACAATTGCAGCAAAATTAAGAGTCAATTACGGAACAGTTCATGAAAAGAAAGGTGAAGATGGTTTAGCGCACTTTATTGAACATTGCCTGGTTACAGGGGGGAGTGAAAAATATAATCCTAAAAAGGCGGATGAGATCAGAACTTCTTTTGGATATTCAAACGCTACAACAAGCATAGGAAGAACATTTTTTTTAGGAGAGATGCTGTCTGAAGATATAGAAAAGTGGTTAAGATATATTTCTGAAAGTGTTTTAAAACCCGGATTTAACGAACAAAGAGTAGAAGGAGAGAGGAAGAGGATTTTGGGCGAGATATCAGAGGAAAAAAGCCATCCAATGTATCCAATTCAATTAGAGCATTCTAAATTATTTTACAGGGATCATCCAAGAGGAAGATTTGTTTTGGGAAGTGAAGAGGTAGTAAGGAATGCTAGCCTAGATCAACTAAGGAACTTTCATGCTCGAGGATATAATCCCACAAATATGGAACTTATTCTTGCTGGAGAGTTACCTGACAATACTGAAGAATTTGTCAAGAGGTATTTTGGAAGTTTCGCGCCTGGAGAAGATACAAGAATAAAATTTCCAAAGCTCTCTCCACTAGAGATTAAAACCGTGATGCATAGATCCGCCCCTGAAAGACTTAATATTGGAAATAGAGAAGAGAGCTCCGCACAAATATTCATAACTTATTCTGGACCTGAAAACGGGCATGAAGATGAATATGCAGTAATGGTTATGAACCATATTTTAGGGGGTGACACAGACTCAAGGTTATTCAAGAAAGTTGGTTTAAAATTGGGGTCTTATTCTACGAGCGTTTCTATGAATGGGGAGTATAATACAGGAATGCTTCAGATCCTCTCAAATGTTCCTGCTATAAGAATAAATGAAGCTGTAGAAGGTATCTTTCAAGAGACAGAAAGAATGAAAAAGCTACGCTTAAGCAAAAAATTAATCGAAAAGATAAGGAAACTTGCTAAATTCGGCGTGGCGAAAACTTTCGAATCTAATGACGGACATATTCATGCAATTGAAGCTAAATTAGACAAAGGACTTACACCTGAATCATTTATAAAAGGATTTGATGAAGTCACTGCTGAAAAAGTTGTGGAAGTTGCAAATAGATATCTACCAGATAGAGAGGAAGGCAAGTATATTCTTTTCGTACGGGATCCTTTAAAACTATAGACAAATGGTTGACGAAAAGTTTTATAATATATGAATTATATTAAGAGATATAAATTAAAGATTGACAACTAGGAATAATAATAAAGGTAAAAATGGCGAAAACATTGGTTGTGTTTTATTCTTTAAACGGACATGCAAGGGCTATAGGAAATAAAATAGCTCAAAACCTTAAGGCAGATGTGGAAGAGATAAAAGATATAAGAGATAGAAGCCACATTGTTAGTTGGCAGACAAGTGCTTTTGATGAAGAATTAAGAACAGACACTAAAATACAAAAAAATTCTAAAAATCCTTTGGATTACGACTTAGTTGTTATTGGGACTCCAATATGGGATGGAATAGTTCCTCCTGTTAGAGCTTATTTGAAGCAGAACAAATTCAGGAAAGTTGCATTTTTCTCTACTTTCGGGGCTGCGGCGGAAGAGGCTTTCTATGTCATGGAGAAGCTATCCGGGAATAAGCCAGTAGCAGTATTAGAAGTTCAAGACAGGCAGGCTTACGGAGAAGACGGAGAAAGAAAGATAACTGAATTCTGCAAGAAGATTAAATAAGAAGTAAATCCAATTTTTATTTAAAACTTTTAATCTCTTTAAGAAAACTTTCAGGGGATATTTTTTTGAATCTGTCTTTTTGTAGGTCGTTCCATGCTTCTTCTGTCACCATAAAAAAATCAATATTTTCTTTAAGTTGCTTTTCCATTTTTATTAGTCTTTAATATTATGTTGTTTTTGTTTATTACAAAATCTTTCTACCTCTTTAAATCTCTCCAAGAAATCCCTTTTTTCTTTAATTCTAGAATTTGTGGGAAATTTTCCTCTAAGGGGACTTTTGTTTCGTCTTCATAGAAAACGCCTAATGCTATTTTTCCATCCCCAATGTTGTAGTCAAATTCACGGGCAAGAGTTAATGCTTCTTCAAAACTTCTTTTCTTTTCATCAAGTTTGTACATTCTTGCGTCCTTGTTATTTACGGGAATATTGAAAACTATGCAATCCTGAATTATCTCTACAAATGAAAAACCCTTATGTTGAATTGCTTTTTCGATTATCTTTTGAGTGTGGTCTAAATCGCGGGCATTGCATCTCGCAATAAACGTTGCTCCAGAGACTAAAGCCAATAGAAGAGGGCTTAATGGAGAGGTGAAAACTCCTGAAGTCTGTATTTTGGTTTTAAAACCTAACTGGCTTGTAGGAGTGGCCTGACCTGTTGTTAATGAGAATGATTGGTTGTCGTTGACAATAAGGGTAATATTAGGGTTACTTCTACATGCATGAACAAAATGCTCCATTCCTTCAGAGTAAGTCGCTCCATCTCCTGCAAAGGCAATTACATTAAGATTTGGATTTCCAAACTTCATTCCAATTGCTGTAGGAATGGCCCTTCCATGCAAACCGTAAATTCCAGACATGTTCAGATAGTCAAATATTTTTCCGTGGCAGCCTATATCACAAGTCATTGCAAAATTCTCTCGTTTGAAGCCTTTGTCAATTAGCGAGAGCAGAGCTCTTCTTACAGACTCCATTATCATGTGATCTGGGCATCCCGGACACCATGTTGGCTTTTCTTCGGTTCTTAGTGGAACGCCGGCTTTGTCTTGAATTTTCATTTTTTATCTCCTTTAAAAAATATTTCGTAGAAATGCTTCGGGAGCATTATCAAAAGAACCCAACCAATTATGACAAAGATATTTATTCCAATAATTTCAAACCCGAAAGGAATTGTGTATATCCAAGATTTTGAAACTAAGTTAGGAACCTCCCATATTATAATTCCAACTATTATTGAAACAATAACAGTTAAAACTTTATTCTTTACAAGTAAACTAAATGTTTCGTACATTTCTCTTAATGAAAAAAACATTAGAGGATAGAGTAAAATAATAAATATCTCCATCCATTGTGGAGTTGGATAATACCAGAATGCAAATATAAACCTTCCAAGATACTCTATAGCCATCCCCAAAGAGAGCATAATTAAATACAAGTTCCAAAAGCCTTTCTTGTTATTGGCAAACAGCTGTATTGCTGTATCTTTGTTTTTCATAGACGAAAAATAGTCAAATAAAAACCACACTCCAAAAACAGCTAGATAGTACCAATATTTTGTAAAGAAAACTAAAATTGTTGAGACTATTATGAGGATTATTCCTACAATAATAATTGATTTAGGATCACGAGCTCTCATCTCAACTTCAAGATCTCCTTTTTCAATTCATCAGATGTGAATGGCCTGCCGTCGTATTTCAAGATTCTTTTTTCAATCTTAATTCCTGTTTTTTCCCTTATCAACCTTCCAAGCTGGCCTGTAACATTTTGCTCTATTATTATTACTTTTCTTGCCTTAAGAATTTCTTTCTTTATCTCGTCAGATAAAGGCTTCAAGTATAAAACCTGAAGGAACTTAAAATCAAGACCCTTTATTGCATCAAGAATGGCTCCTCTTGTCGACCCCCACCCAATAATTAAATTTTTGCTGTTTTTCTTTCCGTGAATCTTTATCATTTCGTATTTCTTGCATTCTTCCTTGACTTTTGAATACTTAGCAAGCCTTTTGTTTGTATTCTTAAAAGCTATACTCGCATCTTCTGTCGTCTTGCAATTCTCATCGTGCTCATAACTTGATGCCTTTACTGTCCCTTTATCACCCGGAACTTCTCTATTAACCTGAATCTTTAATGGAGTATTTATCTTTTCAAATGAAGAAAATTCACACTCCGCTAAATGCTTGTCAGTCAGCACTATTGTAAGAAGATTGTATTTTTGAGACAAATATATTGCTTCATTAACTTTTTCAATTGTTTCCTTTGGATTTCCTGGTGCAATAACAACTCTTGGAAATTCTCCATGTCCCGAGCGCAATGCGAGATCCAGATCTCCTTGCATAGTGTATGTTGGCAAACCTGTGCCAGGCCCCCCCCTCGAGGCTAGATAAACTGTTAAAGGTATCTCAGACATCCCTTGGCAGCTTAACGCTTCAGTCATCAAATCGAAACCACCCCCACTACTCCCGATCATAACCTTAGCTCCGGCAAAGCTTGCACCTAAAGCCATGTTTGCAACCGCTATCTCACCTTCAGGTTGAAATACTAAATGCCCTTTTTCAATCTGTTTTTCAGCAAGCTCCTGGATGATGTTTGTTGCAGGAGTCATAGGATATCCAAAATAGATGTCTAATTTAGAATTAATAGCCCCGATAGCCGCCGCCTTGTTTCCATTAAGAATAGATGCTTTATTATTGAGCTGCTTAAATGAGAATCTTTTTTCTCTGCTTGAGTAGCCTTTTTCGGCAGCCTGCAAGGCCTGCTCGTAAGAATCTTTCTTTCCAAGAGAGTTTTTTACTTGCTCTAAAAGAAAGTTTTTTTCTATCCCAAGAATTTTCATGAATGCGCCAGAGAGAGCAATATTCATATTTATTCCGAAGCTAGTAAAGTCCTTGAAATCTAAGATGAATCCATCTTTCTTTAATTCTGATTTGTGAATCGAGATCGTGTCAGAATCGAGAGCAACTATGCCGTCCATTTTTGATTCGTGGCTTTCTATTGGTATATCTGAGATAGATAGCAAGTTAAAATTGTGCCCACCCCTTATTATTGAAGGATAATCTCTATAGTTGAAAACGAAATACCCGTAGTCAAGAAGAGTCTTGGAAATAATGCCTGAAACCTTATTTATCCCTTGACCTGCTTTTCCCCCGATAATAATGTTTAGTCTCATTCCCCTCTTATTGTTAATAAAAAAAGAGAATATATAAATTTAATGACTTGTCAACGAATTTTAAGCTATCTAAATAGATAAAACGCCCTTTAAGGTATGTGAATCATACATCGAGCCTAAGAAGCCTAATCCAACCTTTACCTTATATTCAACATGAATTTCAACAGGTATCTGAATTCCATTTACGGACTTATAAAATATTTTTAGTTCCGGGATCCTTGGAGAATCACCTTTGATTTTTGCTTCTCTCACAAGATCGTATCCTTCTTTATCTGAAGACTTTACAAACAAACTATACTCATTCAGATTAGAACCATTTCCTCGAAAAATGAAAGAGTTCTTGGGAACTTTTCCGTTAATTAAACTTTCTATTAAGCCTATTACGGTGTTTGGTGTGCCATCATAGAAGAAAAAGTGTTCGTTGTTATACTTAAACTCACTTTTAGCCAGGTCAAAATCGCTTTCTCGATAAAATACCATGCCTGAAGAGAAGTCTCTTTCTTCTGAAACTGTTACTATTTTACTCTCCCTTGGATGTCTAAGTTCCACACTTAACCTAGTTTCCCCAGGAACCCGAGCTAATACGAAATTTCCTTGAACAAAATCTCCGTTTTTGTCTTTGTTTTTAGGAATTTCATAACATAGCTCAAAACTGTGAGGATAGTCCATGGAGCTTAAGAGTTTTTCAAGGCTACCGTTGCTAGGTATGGAATAATTACTATATTCAAGATCGAAAGCCTTTGAATTATTGGGAAATAAATAGGAAGGAACAAATAAAGAGCCCGCTGTGAAGGCTGTTAGCTTGGCTAAAGTCTTTCTCTTGGCATAATCTATTTTTTCAGACATATTTCGTGCACAAAAAGTTCTTCAAAAAAGAGCTTTTTGTGAGCTACTATCTTAACATTGTAATTTTTAAACTCTTGCTTTATCTTTGTCATTGGCGTTAAGGAAGAGGTTAAGAGAAAGCATTTTCCGTCCTTGTTGAGATGTTTGTTTAATTGTTTCAGAAATTCGACAATTGTTTCATCACCTTCCTTTCCACCAGAAGTATCCATCCCTTGATCATATTTATCCTCGGGCAAATACGGAGGATTAAAAACAATTAGATCGTATTTTCCATTTACTTTTAAAAATAAGTCTGATTTTATTGTTCTTGATTTAGGAAAATTTTTCTTTAAGTGGACAATAACTTTTGGATTAATATCAACGAGAGTGATTTTCTTGGGATCAATCCCCTTGCCAATCAAAGTTTTAGCCTGAAATCCGGAACCAGAACCCATGTCTAAGGCTTTTAACATTTTATCCTTAAAATCAAAGACGATTGATTCGGATAAAAAGCAAGAGTCTTCTGCAGGAGAGTAAATGACCATTTTACTCCAAAAACTTGTTTAAAAATTCAACAATCTGTGGTTTTAAGAAAAATACTGAAGCTAAGATGCCTAGAAGAACTAAAAGAATAATAACTAGAATTATTGTTACGAAGTCTACCTTTTTTTTTGGAGGTTCGTATCTTGAAACTATTTGCTGTGATTGAAGACTCTCTTGAGTTAGCTTTGGTTGGGAAGAGAAAACTACCTCAGATTGCCTTACAAATGAAGGCTGATGTTCTTGTTGAGAAACCATAGGTGGAGGAAGAGCTCGTAATGGTTGGGGTTGTATAGGCTTCTGAATTGTTTGAAGCTGAGCGGGAGTTTGGTTCTGAGCAGTTTGAGGGTTTTTATCTTGGCTTTGTGAAGACGGAGTTTTTCCAAGAGCTGGGGGTTGAACTAACGGGACAGCAGGCTGGCTTCTCATCATTGAATAGAGAGCTCTTGCTGCATCTTCTATTTCCTCTTTTTCATATCCTGCATTGTAAAAGGATTGCATAGCACTTTCAAGTGACTGGCCTTTAGAAAGTGCTATTTTCAATCCACCAAGAATATCTTCTCTTATCATTTTTTATTGTAAAGAGGATTCTGCTAAATTTGTCAAATGATCACCACCCTCTTTGATCAATATAAAGAAGGAAGAGTTTAAAAAATGTGTGATTCAAGAAGGCGCGAAATTGAGAATAAATGACTTAGAGTTTAATTCTCTGTCCATTCTGTACGAGATGAACATTTTTTCCGGCACGATAACCTAATTCCTGGGCTAATTCCACCATAGGGGTTGTTACAGATAGCGGTCCGTGTGAA
>Ga0209542_10009978_pt1 | contig 17274 bp, 19 predicted proteins | sample RifCSPhighO2_01_FD_184028 | JGI IMG/M metagenome (GOLD analysis project Ga0209542, IMG submission 184028) | Soil microbial communities from Rifle, Colorado - Rifle CSP2_plank highO2_0.1 (SPAdes) (version 2) | ecosystem: Environmental > Terrestrial > Deep subsurface > Rock core/Sediment ...
TGTCGGTTTCTTCCACGACATCGTGCAGAAGTCCTGCGACTATGGTCGTCGCGTCAAGATTAAGCTGGGCCAGTATTTTTGCCGTTTCCAGGACGTGGTTGAAGTACGGCTCTCCGGAAAAACGCACTTGCCCCTCGTGCGCTTTCTGTGCAAATGCAAAAGCATACTCAATGAGCTCGCTTTCTTTTTGGGTATAATTTCTCTTGAGTCCTAATGTTTCCTTGATCCCGTTAGAAGTCGCGGGCGTATTTTTGTGTTCCAGCATAGTTCTCAAGATTAAAGACGAAGTGATAGTTTTAGAATAAATATAATTACTTTAGTTCCACGCCCTACTTCTAACGGGACTTGGCGCTAGCCATGTATCTTTACTATAGTTTAGAACAGAAAATGGAGCAAAAAAGGATTTTATCCATGAATGTTCACGAAGAAGGGAAGGCTGAAGAATTAAGGAGTCTTTCTCCGGAAGGCACTAAACGTCAGGAAATGAATTTTGGAGAATGGATTCTTCTCTATTTTTGCAATATTCGGTGCCCTTGTTTTTGTAGCGATGCTTTTGGGAGATCTTGAGTAAAAGATAGATTTAAAAAAACCGCACACGAGGCGGTTTTTTTGATGGGTTTGCTTGTGGCAACTCAAAAATTTACAAACTTTTAACGGTCGTTAAAAGTTTGTAAATTTTTATTACGTCAAGCGAGGAGCAAGGCAAAAGCTTGCTTTTGTCTTGTCCGAGCGAAGTCGTATCAAAGGTTCAATACCTCGCCGCTTGCGGCGAGAAAGTGCGAACGAGGGGTGAGATCCATCGGTAATACCTCAGGGCTTGCCCCGAGGAACCTTTATTCTTCTGTTTTTGTAAGTTTATGTGGATTATGATTGGGGCATTCCTTTTTACTGCAACGTTCGGGGATTGTTTTCGGTCACGGATATTTTGCTCACTGCTGCTCGCAAAATTCCGCGACCCCGGCTCGGCTGTTTCGTCTGATGACGAAACATGTCTCCGCCCCACAAAGACCATACGCAGACAAAGCAGTTTGTCTGCTCCGTGGTGCTACTCGTTTTTTATCTTATGTGGGTTGTGCATCGGACATGTTTTTTTACTACATCGTTCGGGGATTGTTTTCGGTCACGAGTTACTAAGCATATTTCTCGCGTCGCTCGAAATCTGCCAAGTACTCGCGACCCCGGCTCGCGGCCTCATCCCGGCGCGAGGATGAGGCATCGCTCCGCCCGACGAAAACAATTTGCGCACGCAATGCAGATTGCGTGCTGCCAAATTACTTTTCCAACTTATGTGGATTATGCATTGGGCATTCCTTTTTACTGCAACGTTCGGGGATTGTTTTCGTCCCTTCTCCCGCACCGAACTTTGGCTCGGTTGAGGAAATACAAGATTCATAAAATGTATTTAAATATTTATTAAATATTAGCCAGCGCTTATATTTTCTAAAATCACTCAACAAGAAAGAGCCAAAGTTGGTGACATGGACTGCGGGACTACTCCTCTAACTTTTCTAATTTTTGTGGGTTGTGCATCGGGCATTCTTTTTTACTACATCGTTCGGGAATGGTCTTTGTGCCTTCCATCATGAGTGAGCTACACATAGGACAAAGATTTCCCGTTGGTTTTGCCTTGATGGCGTATTTACAGTCTGGGTAACCCGAGCAGCTATAAAAGATACCAAATCTTCCGTGGCGTTCTGTCATGAATCCCTTTTTACACTCGGGGCACTGAATGTTCGTTGTTGGTTGTTGGTTGTCAGTTGTTTGTTTAATATATTTACATTTTGGGTAATTATTGCATCCGACAAATTTCCCAAATCTTCCTTCGCGCTCAATAAGTTTTCCCTTCTCACATTTTGGACATATTTCTCCTGTCTCTTTTGGTCCTTCTATTTCTTTACCTTCAATAGTGCGCGCGCCAACGCATTCCGGGAATTTTGCGCAACTGATAAATTTGCCACTTCTGCTAAGTTTGATAATCATCGCGCTCCCGCATTTTGGGCATCGCATATCTTTGGGAGCATCACCCAGATTGGTGATTTTGCCGATGTCTTTTTTTGAGGCGACTGCTTTGGTGAAAGGGGTATAAAAATCACGAAGCACTTTGGCGTATTCTTTTTTGCCTTCAGCAACTTTGTCCAGGTCATCTTCCAGTTCCGATGTAAATGCATCACTTACGTAATGACTAAAGTTTTGAACAAGGAATTCATTCACAATGTCCCCCAAGTCGGTGGGGTAGAGAGTTCTCCCGACCCTGTTGGCGTAGCTTCGGTCAACCAACGTTTTTAAGATTGATGCATAAGTAGAAGGCCTTCCAATGCCTCGTTTCTCCAGCTCTTTCACAAGACCTGCTTCTGTATAGCGGGTAGGCGGCTCCGTTTGTTTTTCTTCGGAAAGCATTTTCTTGAGTGTGAGCCCATCTTTTTCATGAACCAGTGGGAGCTCCACATCCTCGCTTCGTGCCCCGAAGTCTACCTTGAGCCATCCGTCAAATTGTACGCGGGACCCGGTTGCAGAAAAATCAGGAATCTCCGGGTCTGGAGAAACAACAATCTTGGTACGAAGCATTATGGCGTCGCTCATCTGCGAAGAAAGTGCGCGTTGCCAGATGAGCGCGTAGAGTTTTTTCTGATCTGCCGTAGTTCCCGCGTTTGCTTTTGTGATCGTGGTGGGGCGGATTGCTTCGTGGGCTTCTTGGGCAGTTCTGCTTTTTGTTTTAAATTCTTTTGGGAGGGCGTATTCTTTCCCAAACTTTTTAATGATATACGCCACCATATCTTCCTGCGCTTTTTTGGAAAGAGTGGTTGAGTCGGTGCGCATATAAGTGATATACCCCGCCTCATAGAGTTTTTGTGCAAGTGACATTGTCTTTGAGGGAGGAAAGCCAAGCCGTGTACTTGCGGATTGTTGGAGGGTGGAAGTAATAAAAGGCGCGCGTGCCACGCGTTTGACTTCGGTTTCTTTTACTTCTACTACCGCCCACGAACCCTTTTTCCCCAAGGTGATAATTTTGTTTTTTTCTTCCTGTGTACGTGGCTCTTTGGCGCAGGTAAGTGTGAGCGCTTCTTTTTTCGGTGTTTCGGTTTCTGCGGTAATCACCCAAAATGTTTCGGGTATAAATGCACGAATTTCTTTTTCTCGCTCCATAATAATGCGGAGCGCGGGGGATTGGACCCTCCCCGCGGAAAGGCCGTATCGCACTTTTTTCCATATGAGCCCAGAAAGGTCATAGCCAAAGAGGCGGTCAAGGACGCGACGGGCCTCTTGTGCCTTGCGAAGGTCTTCATCAATGGCGCGAGGGTGTTTCATCGCTTCCACGATGGCGGATTGCGTGATCTCGTGGAAAACAACCCGTTTTGGGTCTTCCAGTCCGCAAACTTCTTTTATATGCCAGGCGATGGCCTCTCCTTCGCGGTCAGGGTCAGTGGCAAGCACCACTTCGTCTGCTTCGGCGCATGACTTTTTGAGTTCTCGCACCACGTTCTCTTTGCCTGGCACTATTTGATAGCGAGGAGCAAAATCGGCTTCCATATCAATGGCTTGCTTGTTGCTTTTGGGCAAATCGCGAATATGTCCCACTGATGACGTTACTTCATATTCGCCATCGAGATATTTTGAGATTGTTTTCGCTTTTGCCGGTGACTCAACTATAAGTAATTTCATAAGAATTAAAAATTGGAAATCTGAAATTAGAAATTAGAAATTAGAAATTAGAAATTAGAAATTAGAAATTAGGCAAGGTATCGTCTTAGTATACCTTGAAACAGAGATGTAACACACTGTTTATCATTTTGCAAATAGGTGGTGATCCAAAAATTAGAAATTAACATGTAGCTCACCCAGCGTTTCTTTGATGAGGCCTTTTATTTCCATACTTGAGAGAAGGATATTTATTTCGGAAATAGGAATATCTAATTTTTGGATGAGCTCTGTTTTGTAGAGTGGGTCATGCAATAATGCAATAACCATTTTTTCTTCATCGGTGCATTCTTCCGGTATTCTTAATTCTTCACCAGCTGACGAATTTGTGCTTCTTGATTCAGAAATCAGATTCCAATGCACAAGAATATCTTCTCCGGAAGTTACTGGAATGGCGCCTTGTTTAAGAAGCCAGTTTGAGCCGACGGCGTTTTGAGAAAATATGGATGCGGGGACTGCAAAGACGTCTTTGTTGTATTCTGTAGCCAAGCGCGCAGTGATGAGCGTGCCTGACTTTTCTCCTGCTTCTATGACCAGTGTTGCGTGACAAAAACCGGCCATAAGCCGATTTCTCTGAGGAAATGCGTACGGTGTTGCTTTGAAGTCTGGCTCAAATTCAGAAACAAGTGCGCCACCTGCTTTAAGTATAGTTTCAGCAAGGCCGAAATTGCTTGCAGGGTAGAGTACTTTTGGGCTAAGGCCGGAACCGGGAAATGCTACAGTCTGAAGACCTGCCTTAAGTGCCCCCCTGTGGGCGATAGCGTCAATCCCCAAAGCAAGTCCCGAAACGATGACGATGGGGAATCCACGAAGTTCAGAGAGTATCTTTTCACACACCTCTTTCCCGTATTCTGTATACTTTCGTGAGCCGACCACGCAAAGGAGCAGGGTGTCATCCGGGGGGAGTGTACCTCTTACAAAAAGTTCTTCTGGAACCTGAGGGATTTCAAGAAGTTGTGGCGGATAATCTCCTTTTCTAATTTTTCTTATTTCCTCCATGCGTTTTTAGCGATATACTATATACTGAATACTATATATTTTTATCATGTTGGATATCAAATTTATACGTGAAAATGCCGATTTGGTTAAAGATGCGATTCGCAAGAAGCATCTTGCCTTTGATTTGGATACTCTCATTGAGCTTGACGATAAACGCAAAGAGCTTCTTGGGCATGTGGAGGGAATGCGTGCAGAACAAAACGAAGCAACGGATGCCATTGCGAGGGCGAGTGTCGGAGAGGGAAGAGATGCTTCCATTGCAAAGATGCGTGAGTTGAAAGAGAAATTGCAAAAAAAAGAAGAAGAGTTGGCAGAAATAATGAAGGAGTGGCGAAGAGCCATGCTTCAGGTTCCCAACATTCCCGATGTGTCGGTGCCTGAAGGCGAAAGTGATGCAGACAATAAGGAGGTGCGTACATGGGGAGATATTCCACAATTCTCTTTCCAAGCAAAAGGGCACGTTGAGCTCATGAATGATTTAGGGATGGTGGATTTTGAGCGCGGTACAAAAGTTGCCGGTTTTCGTGGGTATTTTTTGAAAGGTGACGGCATGCTTCTTTCAATGGCCATTTGGCAATTTGTTTTGAATGAACTCACTCGTAAGGGTTTTACTCCACTTCTGGCACCATCTTTGGTGCGCAAAGAAATATTTTTTGGAACCGGCTATTTACCACAAGGAGAAGAAGACCTTTATAAGACACAGGATGATACCTACCTTGCGGGGACGGCTGAGGTCCCCTCCATGGGCTATTTTATGGATGAAGTCATCCCGCGCGAAGAACTTCCTAAAAAATTTATTGCATTCTCCCCTTGTTTCAGGAGAGAGGCGGGGAGTCACGGGAAAGATACAAAAGGTTTGATGCGTGTGCATGAATTTTTCAAACTTGAACAGGTGGTGGTGTGTGAGGCCAACCATGAAGAGTCGGTAAAATATCACGAGGAGATTACCGCGAATGTAGAAGAGATAATGCAGGCCCTGGGGCTTCCCTATCGAGTGGTTTTAAATGCCGGAGGTGATTTAGGCCTGGGGCAAGTAAAGAAGTACGATATTGAAAGCTGGGTTCCATCAGAAGGAAAATATAGAGAGACGCACTCCGCTTCTTATTTCCACGATTTTCAGACACGACGACTTAATATTAGATACAAGAATGACGCAGGCAAGACTGTCTTTGCGCACTCCTTAAACAATACAGCCATCGCCACCCCACGCGTGCTTATCTCGTTGGTTGAAAATCATCAAAATGAGGATGGTTCTGTCACCATCCCTAAAGCTCTCGTCCCATATGTGGGTGGGAGAACCAGTGTCAGTAAAAAATAATTTGCATGTTTTTCAAGAGAGGAAGAGTTGTTCGTTCATCTCAAAAGACACGGGAGCGGAGAAAGATGTTTTTGCTCCGTTTGCTCTTTCTCCCCGTTCTTCTTGTGGTACTTGTCGGATTATCTGCATTTCTTGCGCATCGTCAGGAAGTTCTTATTCAAGATATTGTCATTGAGGGTGCTTCCGCTATGACTGAAGCGGACATACGCTCCGCAGTAGAAGGGCCTCTCTCGGGCACCTACCTTCGACTCTTCCCGCGGGCAAATATTTTTATCTATCCGAAGAAGGTGATAGAGGGAAGTCTTTTAGATGAGTTTCCTTTGTTGGAGTCGGCAGAAGTGCATTTCAAGAATTTTCATGCCATTTCAGTTGTTGTAGCAGAGCGTCAACCATCGTATTTGTGGTGTGGGGAAGTATTGTTATGGGACGATGTTGAAGCGAAGGAATGTTTTTTGGCAAATGCTGACGGTGTTATTTTTACGAACGCACCGTCTTTTTCGGGAGGCGTGTATCTTGAATTTTATGGTCCAGTTGTTGGCGTGTCGGTACGCGAAGGCAATATCCATGCCGCTCCTCTGGGTTTTTATTTTCTTCCCGTTGATGATTTTCATTTCTTGACTGCGTTTAACGATAACTTGAAAGGGCTTGGGGCGACTCCACGAAAAGTGTCGGTTATGGGTGATGGTGACTACTCGTTTATTCTTGCGAACGGTGTTGCTGTTTTGATTAACCAAAAGCAAGGGCTTGATGCATTGTTGGGGAATTTAGAGGTGGCGCTTGAGACCGACCAACTTGCAAAAGAAGATTTGGTGGGCGAGAGTTCTCGTTTAGAGTACGCGGATATTCGTTTCAAAAATAAAGTGTTGTATAAATTTAAATAGTTAGGCCAATTGAGTGCAACATGGAGTAAGGACATGAAAAAGCACCTCCCATTAGGGAGATGCTACTCTTTTCTCATATTATTATATTGTGCACGTCTTTCAAAAGAGTTTTTGCCGCCAATCCAACAAGTTCTTTTGGGAATGCAAGGGCAATCGCCTCAAGGATATGTTTATTTAGGTGGTGGCTGGCAGGAGGGTAGTGTCTAACAAGAATCTCTGCAATTTTTTGAGCGTATTCCTTTCGTATTTTCTGAACTTTTCCACGTACCCTCTTTTTTCTTGCCCCGTGACTAAAAGTTTGGATAACCAAAAGGCAGGCAGGCTGGAGCCACGTGCTATTTATGGGACGTTGCAGAAAATCTTCATAGAGTTCGCGTTCTCGCTCCACTTGTTCGTGTTGTCGATTTTTTCTCAAATTTTTACCACTTATTGCTTGTACTCCTGGCAAAAAAATAGCATAGTAAATCTTGACACGCAAGGTTTGTTGTTTTTTGTTTCATACAATAAAAAAGCCGCCTCGGAGAGGCGGCAGGTGTAACAGGGGGTGGAGATTTGGTCGTCGGCCTACTTGGCCGCCTCTTCGGGGGCGCCATCTTGCATATTGCCAGGGCCCCAAGCAAACTTTGCTCCGGCGACGAAGGCATTGACGCCCCGGAGAAGCAATGTGAAAAAGCTTTTCATTTCGAAAAATCCCAAGTTGTTTCGTTATTTGTATTCTATCATAAAACAGTCTAATTGTCAATATGCCACAAGGATTTTGGGGAAAACTTAAAAAACCAATTATGGTACTTGCGCCAATGGCCGATGTCACGGACGCGGCTTTTCGTCAGCTTATTGCAAAATACAGTGGTTTCAAAAATCCAGAGGAAAATGAGAGTGATTTTTCTCATGTTGTGTACACCGAGTTTGTGTCTGCCGATGGACTTTGTTCGGCAGGAAGAGACGCTTTAATAAAAGATTTGGCATTTGGAGAAACAGAGCGACCGATTGTCGCGCAGTTTTTTACCGCCAAGCCGGAGCTTATGGAGAAAGTCGCGGCACTTGCGGTAGAGCTCGGTTTTGATGGCGTGGATATTAATATGGGTTGCCCTGACCGTGGAGTAGAAAAGCAGGGTGCCGGAGCTGCGCTTATAAAAAATCCTTCTCTCGCACGTGAGCTTATTCGCGCGGCAAAAAGAGGGGCAGGCAAGCTTCCCGTTTCGGTAAAGACTCGTATTGGTTATAACAAAAATGAACTTGAAGCATGGTTGCCTGAAATTTTGGCGGAAGAACCCGCCGCAGTGATTATTCATGCCCGTACTCGTAAAGAAATGTCGGCAGTACCCGCACACTGGGATGTTGTTGCTCGGGGAGTAGAGATACGAGATGCGATGAAAAGTTCAGCCCTTATCTTAGGTAATGGGGATATTGTTTCTATCGTAGAGGCAAAAAAGAAAGCGGAGGAGACGGGGGCAGACGGCGTGATGCTTGGACGCGCAATTTTCGGAAACCCTTGGATGTTTACCGGGCATGTGCCCACCATGGAGGAGAAACTGAAAGTGATGGTAGAACATACGCAACTCTTTGAAGGGTTGGTACCGCATAAAAATTTTGCAGTAATGAAAAAACACTACAAAGCATATGCCAACGGATTTGATGGCGCAAAAGAATTGCGAATGAAATTGATGGAGACAAAAAATGCGATTGAAGTTGAGAGTATTGTTTCTGATTTTTTGAAATCTTGACTTTTTCTATTCTCGTTGCTAATTTAAGTCTGGCGTAATTTTTAGTCATCGGTGGACTCGTAGCCCCGACGCGCAGTGCGGTCGGGGTCCCGACAGTAAATTTCGTCGGGACTCAACCAGTAGAGCTGTTCGCTCATAACGGTCTGGTTGCAGGTTCAAGTCCTGCCGGGTCCACCAAATTTGATATAGTTAGAACTATATGGAATATAAAGGAAACGATTTCTATTGTGACGTTGCTCTGAAAGATACGTCATCGCTCAAAAAGGAATACGAGAGCGAGAATGTACTCGCGTATCATCATACTCGTCCATATTGGCCAGTACATATCGTTGTGGTACCCAAGAAGCACATTCCTTCGTTTACAAACAGAAGCGCCGAAGACGACAGCATCGTTGCTGAAATACTTGAGGTTGTAAGAACGATTTCTAAAAAGGTTGAGGAAGAAAAAGGTGAGGCTCGCATTTTGACCAATTTGGGACGATATCAAGATTCTAAACATCTTCATATTCATGTAAGTAGCGGAGAGGCGCTAAGATAACGTAACTCATCCCACAGCTTTAGTTCAGTCACGAGCTGGTTCCAACTGAACCCTACGCAGTCCACCACTCCTGCTTTGGTGGGAGTATATATCCGAAATGAGTTTTGTCGGGATGTAGCGCAGTTTGGTAGCGCATCTGCTTTGGGAGCAGAGGGTCGTTGGTTCAAATCCAACCATCCCGACCAACCCTTTTGGTGTAGTGTGGGAGAGTGGCGGAATTGGCAGACGCGCGACGCTCAAAACGTCCGTGGGCGCAAGCCCGTGGGGGTTCGAGTCCCTCCTCTCCTACCACCAAATGGCAAAATTTCTATTTCTAGGGTTAGCTCCAGTGTAGATAGACGACGGCAACAACAAAAGGAGGAAAAATGCCGAGAAGCGCGACGAAAGAAAAGATGGATCTCAAAAAACGTTGGCTCGCACTCTGGAAGCATATTGGCGGAAAGACGGATGGGGAAGCGGAGTGGGCAGAAATTGTTCTTCGGTATACAGAGCCGCACCGTGCTTATCATGTCCTGGCACACATTGAGCACTGTTTGCGAGAGTTGGATGATGTCAGGGTGAAGCGCTTGCTTATGGGCCCCGCCGCTGTTGAAGTGGCGCTTTGGTTGCATGATATCATCAATGACACGGACCTCGAAGCTGTTAAGAGAAAAGACAATGAGGAAAAGAGCGCGAAGCTCTGGCTCAAGATGGCGCACGATGGTAGCATCCCGGAAGTATTTGCGAACCATGTGGTGCAGCTTATTCTTCCGACAAGTCATGATAATACGGTCGCATACAGTCACGACGGGTTTTATGTTCTTGATATAGATCTCGCAATCCTTGGAAGACCAGCACTTGAGTTTGATAACTATGAAGACCAGGTGCGGTCTGAGTATGCGTGGGCTTCAGATGAGGACTTTGCGAAGGGCAGGAGGAGTATTATCGCCGGGTTTCTTGCACGACCATATGGTATTTATTTGACCCAGTTCTTTAGAGATAAATATGAAAAACAGGCACAGCGGAATCTTCGCTATTCCGTTGCTTGCCTTTCCGATCGTTTAGATGCTCGCGCATTTTAAGCGATTTTTTATAGTATTGACGATTTAAAACTAATCTGTATATTTGGGGCAGAGAATGTTGTAAGGATACTCACTATGCGCACGGTACTATTTGTTGGAGTCGCTTTGGTTGTGGGATTTTTTGCCGGATATTTCACAAAAGAAAATGATGTTTCTCGATTTGAAATTGATGCGTCGTATACTCGTGCGGGGTATGGATATGAGACGCTCGCTCAATATGTTGACGCAAAAGGTGTTTTGTATGCCCTCTTGGTTCTGAATGTTCAGAATGAAAAAATTTACACAAAGCCATTTTGGATGGAGTTGATGCCCGGAGTTTTACATGACAGACAAGGTCACCTTCTACAATTTTTGCCGACTAAATTTACCGCAGACACTGTTTTTTGGAAGGGTGGAGATTACGAGAAAGGAAATCCGTTCAGGATTGATATTTCTTCTTAAACGCTCTATTGCCGCGTTCGCGCGGCTTTTTTATGCAGAGTTGTATTGAACGATTTAAGAGTTTTTAAAATAAGATTTTGTTATTTGGGCGATTTTTCTGGCTGGTGCATGACTCAAGAGGAAAAAAAGTAAATGGTCTGTCGTGAGCAGGGTGTGAAGTGTGGAGTATTTCGGTTTTGAAAAAAAATAAGGAACAATGATATCAAAAATACCACCAAAAGAAATTATAGGAACTTGAAGATTTTCTTGGGAGACGTTTAGCATTTTATAAAACATTTTTATCCGGTGAGGGGAGAGGATTGTCACTACTCCCACTATGGTACTTTTTGTAAAGCTTGAAACAAGGGAACACGCGACAACACCTCCCAGACTATGCCCGATAAGCAATATTTCTTCACCGGTATCATATTTCCGCAAGACGCTTTTCATAAATTCTTTGATTTTCTTTTTTTGCCAGGGCAAAAAGAAGGCATGTGCAACCTCAAAAGAGGAGTTTGGGAAGCACGTAAGGAATTCGTCTTTTATTGGTTTCCAGAAATATTTCTCACTTCCCGGGAAGTCCAGAACGCCAACAATGGCAACTATTTTCATACCTAAGAGCATAGCATACTAAGATTTTTTTGAAATTTTTATGGTATACTTTTTTCATCTATGAACGATGTTGCACTCTATAGGAAATATCGCCCGCAGGGATTTGACGATGTGCGAGGACAAGAACATATCAAAAAGGCCCTTACAGAAGCACTTAAGGGTGGTAACGTATCGCACGCATATCTTTTTTACGGTTCCCGAGGCACGGGAAAAACATCAGTTGCTCGTATTTTGGCACGAGAGATTGGATGTCTTCCTGAAGATCTTTATGAGATTGATGCCGCTTCAAATAGGGGCATTGATGAGATCCGCGCACTTCGCGAGTCGGTAAAAACGCTGCCGTTTCGCTCACCGTATAAGGTGTACATTATTGACGAGGTGCACATGCTTACGAAAGATGCATTTAATGCGCTTCTTAAAACTTTAGAAGAGCCGCCCAAGCACGTTGTTTTTGTGCTCGCCACGACGGAGTTTGGAAAGTTGCCGGACACCATCGTTTCTCGGTGTCAGCATTTCACATTTAAAAAGCCGTCACAAAAAATTTTGAAAGAGTCGGTGCTTGATATCACCAAAAAAGAAGGATACACAATGGATGCATCGTCCGCCGACCTGCTCGCCACCCTTGGCGACGGCTCATTTCGTGACACCCAAATGGCGCTTCAAAAAGTGCTCCATTCTGTAAAAGGAAAAAAAATAGCATTGGAAGATGTAGAGGCGGTCACGAGCGCCCCATCACACGTGTTGGTTAATGAATTCATTACTGCACTTGCAGACGGGACTCTTGAAAAAGGGCTTTCTGCGGTGCGCGAGGCCGCAGAGCAAAACATTGATTTTTCACTTTTCATAAAGCTTGTATTAAAAAAAGTGCGGTTTATTATGTTGCTTCGCTATGCACCTGAAACAAAGACACTCATTGAGCACGAACTTTCCCCAGACGACAATGTATTTGTGGAAAAAATGGCACAAGAAGGTGGTAAGGCCATCAATTCAGGGACGCTCCTCGCACTCCTAGATGCACACGCGGCCATTCCTCGGGCATATATTCCCCAGCTTCCACTTGAGCTTGTGCTTATAAAACTATTAGGAGAAAACAATGTCACAAACGACTAAAAATATATATTTTGTTCGTCACGCAGAATCAGTGGGCAATGTGGCAGAAATCCAACAGCATGCAGATATTGATTTAAGTGAGCATGGGCATGGGCAAGCAAATTCTGTAGCAGGGCGTTTTCTTACTATTCCTATTGATGTTGTTGTCGCAAGCGACATGCTTCGGGCCCAAAAGACAGGACGAGCTATTGCAGAAAGGACAAAGAAAGAATTAATACTCTCTCCATTATTTCAAGAAAGAAGGCGCCCATCTGAGACGGCTGGTTTTTGGATTCATAGCGATGAGGCCAAAGCGGTACAAAATGCGATTGTTGAACATTTGGATGACCCCAATTGGCATTATTCAGATGAAGAAAATGTCTTTGATATGCGCGAGCGGGCTGTTAAGGCCATCGCATATCTTGAAGAACGCACCGAGCATTCTTTGGCGGTAGTAACTCACGGTGTTTTTTTGAAGATGCTTATTTCGGTTATGTTTCGTCCAGATATTCCACCACGTGAATTTTTGCAGTTTGCCTATTTTCTACATCCCGACAACACGGGCATTACTTGGTGCCAGAAAGGCCATCCGAAAGCGGTAGATAAAAATATTTGGCAGATGGTCACCTGGAACGACCACGCGCATTTGGGATAATCTTTTTATGTCACATTATAAACACCCCTACAAACTGGAGTTTGTAAGGGTGTGGTGTGGGGAGGGAAAAAGAAAAACATGAGGGATGCTCATGTTTTTTGTGGCTCTATTTTTTTATATTTTAACACTACGGTGTTTTTCTCGGGAAAAGACGCTCGGGGATTCGTACCGCTATACCCTCTTTTTTGCCGCCGAGATGAACAAGCCCCTCTTTGTTGGCAGGCGGAAAGCCCAACTGTATTTCTCCAAAATCAACTGCAGCAATGGCACCCATACGAATGGCATTTAGCGTCGCTAGTGCCCACTCTTCGGTGACGAAGAGATTTTCTGGATATGGCATACCCGCCTCAAGCTCAAAGTGGCTATAGGGTGGATAGTCGGTGCCTTTTTCTGGACAAGGAACTTTTGTCCCACTGAAGCTGATGCCGTCTATTGAATAGCGAAATATCTTTGTGTTTGAAAATTCTACACCATCTTTTCGGAGACGCTCGGGAAGGCGGTTACGACGGGTGAGTGCCGCAAAGCGGTCCACGAGTTCTTCGGGTGTCGGGGTGAATTCATTTCCGGCACGTTTTGCAATTCCTGGAACAGCGGCACATATCTCTTTCATCTTGCACCAACGCCAGAAATGGCCGAATCCTCCATAATATAATTCATATACTGGCGGCATTATGACTGTCGCACTGCCTTCACGTGCCATTTTCTTTCCTCTTTGCAATAGGTACTCTGGCCATACTATAACAAAGCGTTTTTTTCGTGCAAGATAAAAATCTTGCCACACTACACCCTTACAAACTGGAGTTTGTAAGGGTGTAGTGTGGGTGCTTTGATTTACGAACAGTGGTCATGTATAATAAATAGCATAATCATTGTTTGTATGATTTCCAAAATTACCGAAAAAGAACTCGCTATTTCTTTGCGCAAAAAAGGGTTAACCTATTCCGAAATTTTAAAGAAAGTTCCAGTTGCAAAGTCGTCCCTTTCTTTATGGTTACGTCAAGTTGGGCTTGCAAAAGAACAGAAACAACGAATTACTCAAAAGCGTATAGTTGCAGCTAGGCGTGGGGCTAACGCAAGGAGAGAAAAACGTCTTCAGTCCATAGATAGAATTTACAAGGAAGCAGAAAGAGAAGTTGGTAAGATTTCATTGAGGGAACTGTGGCTTATTGGAACGGCACTTTATTGGGCAGAGGGCACAAAAGAAAAAGAACGTGTTGGGGGCAGTACACTGGCAAAATTCTCAAACTCTGATTCATTGATGGTACAATTATATTTGCGCTGGTTGAATGATGCGTGTAAGGTAGAAAAATCACGAATACATTTAAGTATTTATATTCATGAGAACAATAAGTATCGGATAGGTGAAGTTATAGGATTTTGGGCTCGGAAGACTGGTTTTTCAAGAAAATCCTTATCTTCTCGTGTATATTTTAAGAAGCATAAACCAAAGACGAATAGAATGAATACTGGTGAATCGTATTTTGGTAATTTAACAATAACTGTTTTTACAAGCACTGAGCTGAACAGGAAGATTGCGGGATGGATACGAGGGATCTGTCATAATTACAAAAAATGAAAATTCGTGCGCATTCCTGCGGGGTCGTCTAATGGTAGGACCGTAGCCTTTGAAGCTATGTATCTTGGTTCGAATCCAAGCCCCGCAGGAATGCGCAGGAATGGTGACTACAAAAGAATAATTATTTTAAAAATACCAACTACATGAAACGGGCTATTATCATACATTGTTGGGATGGGTACCCCGAGTATTGCTGGTATCCGTATGCAAAAAAGGAACTTGAGGCAAATGGCTTTCAGGTGGAAGTGCCGTCATTTCCCGAAACCAATGCCCCCAAGCTTGATTTATGGCTTCCGGTTTTGAAAGAAGTAGTGGGCACGCCGGATGAAGACGTCTATTTAATTGGGCACAGTGTGGGGTGCGTTACGATTCTTCGTTATTTGGAGTCTTTGGCTCCTAGTCAAAAAATAGGCGGAGCGATACTGGTTGCTGGATTTACTGATGACCTTGGTTTTAAAGAATTAAAAAATTTCTTCACAACGGATATTCAGCTTGATGAGATAAAAAAGCGGGCAAATCATTTTGTGGCTATCCATTCAGACGATGACCCATTTGTTGCTTTGAAATATGGCGATATCTTTAAAGAAAAATTGGGTGCTGAAGTAATCATCAAACATAATTTCAAACACTTCTCCGGTTCACGAGATAAAGAAGACTCCTGTGTTACCTTACCGGATGTGGTTGAAAGTATGCTTAAAATTTCTAATAAAAATAACTTTGGTCGGAAAGAAAAATAAAATGAATAAAAAAATCGTACTTGCAGGAGGGTGTTTCTGGGGGCTTGAAGATTTAATCAGGACCCAGCCTGGAGTAGTGAACACCGAGGTGGGTTATACGGGCGGCACAAACGAAAATCCCACGTACGAGAATCATCCTGGCCATGCGGAAGCGGTGGAGATAGAATATGACCCAGAAAAAACGTCATATAGAAAATTATTGGATTTCTTTTTTAGGGTTCACAATCCGACAACTTTAAATCAGCAGGGGAATGATAAGGGCACCTCATATCGCTCCGCCATCTTCTATGGCAACGAAGAGGAGAAAAAAGAAGGTGGAGACTTTATTGTTATTGTAAACAAATCAAAACGCTGGAGAGACTCAGTGGTGACCACGCTAGAACCGCTTGGGATATTTTATAAAGCAGAAGAGTATCATCAAGACTATTTGCAGAAAAATAAGGGCGGGTATACCTGTCATGCCATACAGTTTGATAGTTATGTATAATCCAAAACCCTGAAAATTAGCTTTTTAAGAGGTTTTTCAGGGTATCGTTGACAATCACTTGACAATTGAATATAGATTGGTTTACAATTACTTTACAATCTATGTTGACCAAGGATCACATACTAAAAATAGCCAAAGCAAAAGGCACTCTATATTCTAGGGATTTGGTGGAGCAATTTAAGGTTTCTCGGCAGTATGCAAACCTTTTAATCTCCGCGCTTCTTCAGGAGCGTAAGCTTATTAAACTCGGTTCTACAAGGAAAGCATTTTATGTGCTTCCCGAATATGCACAGGCCCACCAAGAAATATTCCCCGTTCAATACGCAAAAACATTTAAAAACGAAGGACTTGAGGAGCACAAAGTCTTGGCGCACATAGAAGAAACTTTTCCCACAGTAAAAAATCTTCCTGAAAATGTGCGGAGTATTTTTACGTACGCATTCTCTGAAATGTTTAATAATGCCATTGAGCATTCAAAATCTGTTCGTATTGGCGTAGAGGTATCAGTTCTCAAAAAAACACTTTCTTTTATTGTCCAAGATTCGGGGATTGGCGTCTTTCGCAATGTCATGAAGCAACGGGGGCTCAAGTCGGAGCTAGAAGCGATACAGGATATCTTAAAAGGTAAAACAACCACTATGCCAAAATCTCATTCGGGGGAAGGAATCTTTTTTACCTCAAAAGCGGCTGATATTTTTGTCCTTGACAGTTTTGGCTATCAGCTTATCGTAAATAATGAGATACCAGACGTTTTTGTAAAGAAAGTAAACAAGATAAAAAGGGGAACACGCATTGTATTCACAATAGTCGCTTCGTCGGATAGACACTTGCAAGAAGTTTTTAAGAGATATACCACACTGTCTAATCAAAACGACTATGGTTTTGATAAAACAGAAATACGAGTGAAACTATATACCATAGGTGGTGTACATATTTCTCGTTCTCAAGCGCGCAGAGTTCTTGCGGGTCTTGAAAAATTTAAAATAGTGGTTTTTGATTTTGACAAAGTGCCCACAGTGGGCCAAGCATTTGCCGACGAAATCTTTAGAGTATTTCATCACAAACATCCCCGCATCAAACTTGAAGTAGAGAATATGGCCGAAGGGGTAAAGTTTATGGTGAAGCGAGCACAGAGTGAAGCACTGAAATAATAAAGGGTATTAACCGCTCCGACTAAAGTCGGAGCACTCATTTTGTGTTCTTCGCCAGCTGGCGAATCGCTCACGCATTCCCGCCCTAAAAGGGCGGGGTATTAAACCCTTTGATACGTCTTGGTTCGGCGTTGCTCACCACAGGTCGCTCGGACAAGACGAAAGCGTGCTTTCGTCTTGCTCCTCGCTCGCCGTAATAAAAAAATGAGCAAAGAAATTCAGAAGAAAATTGAGGATTGGACGTTTATTCAAAATCTCGCATTTGATGTTTTAAAAATGCTCACCGATGAACAGCTCGGGTTTACGGTGGGGAAACATATGGGGACGCTT
>Ga0209542_10009979_pt1 | contig 17272 bp, 25 predicted proteins | sample RifCSPhighO2_01_FD_184028 | JGI IMG/M metagenome (GOLD analysis project Ga0209542, IMG submission 184028) | Soil microbial communities from Rifle, Colorado - Rifle CSP2_plank highO2_0.1 (SPAdes) (version 2) | ecosystem: Environmental > Terrestrial > Deep subsurface > Rock core/Sediment ...
TTACTATGAAAAATATATTCTTCATAGTAACCAAAAAAAGAAATTGTACCTTTCTCGATACAATCTTGTCCTAAAACTTTTGCAGCAGAACAAGACAGCGCATAAATTATTTTACCCTTAATAATATTCTCAACCGATTCTGAATCTAATAGAACCTCATTATCCTGACCTGCTACTTCTCTATCATTTCCATGACCATTTAGCATTATCAGTTGTGGTACAGTTTTTTTCATTACCGATTCAAACTCAGATCTATTAGCTCTTTTCCCTTTTAAAATTAAAGTTTTATTCCCTCTTTTAATGGAAAATTCCTCAACTTCTTCACTCCAAGCAGATATATATTGAGTAGTCTTATCAAAATTAGGCTGGGTGATCAAAATCGATGTATTACTCATTTAGGAATTCACTAGTAATATTTTTGAGGGATTTCAAATAATCTAGTTCCACTTTAACAATTTTCTGTCCAATTTCATCTCCTTGCTTAACTCTTTTAATTAGCTCGTCTCTGGTAAACTCACCCTCTGAACCAATTGAAATACCAGTATCTTCTGGTAAGATTTCCAACCTAGCTATAACTAGCTGCTTTATTTCCTCATCAATATTATTCATTAAATTATACCTAGCTCTTCTAGTCTCTTTAAAATTTCTTCGCTCAACTTAGTATCCTTCTTTGTTTCGAGGTAAGCTACGTTCCAAGTAATAGGGCCCCTATCTATCAATACTAAAATAATTTCATCTCGTAAATTTATTGGCAGGTTGGCGTATATTTTTAAAAAACGCTCCTTTAACATAGACTTAGTTTAGACTAATTACATACTTTTTGGAAGCACTAATAATTTTTGTAAAGATAGGCGTCAAATCCATTCTCAGAAATCTTTATAGAATCTTTTGTATTAAATTTAACTGGTATCCTGCCTTCCAACATAATTATGGAATATTTAGTTTGGACAGCGGATATATCTTTCGGATAAAGCCATCCTAGACTTTTATCCGCAGAGCTTCTCTCTGGCTTGTGACCATAAACTGTAAATAAATATCTCCACCCTTCATATTTGTGACAATCCCCTTCTTCTTGTAAGTCAAAAGTGTTACTCCCAATTTCATTAGTCACTTTGCCAATCAACCCTTTCTTCAACAATGTTAATTAGACTGTACTATTTTATAGCTATCTCCTTCTACTAAAATAGCTTGATCATCATTTATAGGGACTAGTTTAAATTTATCTTTATATTTTTCAACGATCTCCTCCTTTAAGCTCATATCCCATCTTCTCCTTTATTGAATTTTTTATAAATGTATGTTAGTATATTCATATCACGATGACTGGATAGGCCTAAGGTTTCGACCGACCGCCGATGCCAGTCGTTTTTGATTCTACACTACCCTTGATTTGATCCATCCTTACTATAAACTTAGAATAAGGCTTAAAAAGTCTGGAATAATGTTTATTTGGAGCTAGTAGATGAAGAAGTTTACCCTTTTCTACCAAATGCTCAACTAAACAGAAAAAATCTCCGTCTCCGGAAACTATAATAGCTTTACCATAATTTGGGTACTGAATCATGGTATGTAACACTAGTTCTGCATCTACGTTACCTTTAACAGTCTTATCAGGTAATTCCATCGTTGGCTTAAGAATAACTAAATAACCCATTTTCTGAAGGTCTGCATAGAGTCTCTCATTACCAGGTTTATATCCTATGAATAAATAGGCTTCGATAACATTATATTTATTTCTTAAATATTGCCTGAATTTCCGCCAATCCAGTTTCCATCCTTGAGATCTAACACCGAGATTCAAATTTTGACTATCAATGAAAGCAAATGCCTTTACCATTAAATTATTATACAATTTTTAAGCAAAAAAAATCCTGCAAACGTCTTTTGAACCTTGCAGGAGATTTTAGTATTTATATACTAACAGAAAATAATTTAAAATTCAAGATACTAAAAACCTCAGCGGGTCTTGCGACACAGGCTGAGGCGTTTATGTATTATTTATATCACAAAATTCCTAAAATTTCAGCTACCAAAAGGGTGTTAAAGATTGGTTAGATGGAACTTATGGACATGAATATTTAGCGTCGCAGAGGTCTGAGCCTGAACCACTTAGGTTGGTAACCAGACTTGCAACTGATCCCTTAAAAACTCCGAGATTACATATTCCCCCTTCCGGAACAGATGAGGCCAAGAAAAAAGGTCTTAGCTGGGGAGTAGGTTACGATTAACCCTCTATCGGATCTAAGGTTAAACAACCTGGGATTTGTGTTTCAGAATAGAGAGTTTGATCACCAATATAGTCTTGCCAAGTTTTAAATAGATTTTTCATTTTCGCAAAAGTTTCCTCTTTTATAGAATCATCCAGGTAGGCAAATGGACAAACATGTTGGGGTGGATTTCCTCCTTTTAGTATTCCAATTTCTACTGCTCCATACCCAGCTGGTACTCCCTGATCAAAATCACTCACCTCTGCAATTATCTGTCCTGCTGTTACCTTATCACCTACTTTAACTAATACATTTTTAACATGTTCTGTTTCATACCTCCATGGACTGCTCTCTCCAGTTCCCACCATCACAGAGAAGTCTCCACTCCAAACAGTCGGTATAGCAACCACTATTCCATCCACTAAAGACCTGACAGGAGTACCCAGAGGCAAAATAAAAGTAGGCTGTGGATTTTTCTTACTAGGGTTATCTTGACTAGCTGGTATAAAAAATCCATAATCCATAAAAAGCCTATTGAATTGAAGTTTTTCCTTTGTAAATTTAAAATCAGAAAATTCTACCCCAATACTTTTTAACTTTAATGGAGGCTCATCCTGATTATTATTCTTAGTCTTAAGCGAAGTCGAAGGCGAAGAGTTGAAAAAATAGGCCCCAATAATTCCAAGCACTGCAACAGCTAAAATAATTTTGAGCATTAACTTTACTGTACCACTTCTTTGAGGTTTTAGCTTTCCACCCTCAGGATTCTGAACTTGACAAACCCTTTTATTTATTGTTAAATTCAGTTCATAATGACACAAACCACTGAACGTTTACATCCTCACCAAGAAGTAGTTTGGTTAGCAATTCCCACAGGATCAGCAGTTAATCTATTGGAAGCAGTGGCCGAACAGCTTCCAGATCCCAAATTAAATAGTAGAGCTAGATATACAAATGTAACAGGTGTTATCGGACACAATCATTTTGACCGAAATATAACTGTCAGGATTTCAGATACAGAAATTGCTTCAACAGAGCCAGACATATTGGCAAGTCTGGTAAAAGCTAGACTCGCCAAACCGGCAGTGTTCTCATTTGCCTATTCTCCTACTGCTCAAATTAGGGAGGTAATGGACGGTTCTAGAAGTGATATTTCTGGGCATAAGATAGTCGGTGCTGTTCTTAGAAGAGAAAGAACTGATTTCTTTGCGTTTACTTTCGAACATAGAAATAAAGCCAGATTTGTTAATCCAGCTGCTTTAGTATTTGCAGACGAGCTAGCTTTTAAGATGCTCTCTTTTGAAGTTTACAGAAACCGTCAACCCGGTAAAGGAGTTTCAGCTCTTGCTTGGGATGGAAGAGTTCTGGTAGAATCAGATCAGCCAATCACAGGTGTTCAGGCTATAGACAGATATGAGCGTATAAGAGCGGCCTTTGGAATTGAATTAGTACCATATAGTGATAGATCTTTAAGAAATAGCGGTTTTAGTCCGACACTCAGAAATTTATATCGTGATAAGAATGAAGTTCTACCTAAGGCAGCATAATTAAATCTACCCTAGAGTTTCATCTCTCATACATGACTGCTTTTGAGGTAAATCCACTTACCCCCTCCAGCGATTTTCCTGGGAAAGTTTCCATTTTTAATTTTCCATCTGCTTGCAGTTCAAACAAAACCACTCCTGCCATCTCACTGGTATTTTTTGAAACCAATCCATCAACAAAACTTATGGTATCCCAGACTTTCCCACTACTATCATGGTAATCAAATTTGTATAGTTCATACTTAACTACTCCTGAGCTTTTGGTTACATCCTTGGGATCAGGAGTATTTCCTTTTACCCCAAATGCTTTTGGGTATCCTCCAAAATCACCAAAAGATATTCTTATTTGACTATCATCAATATGGTCATAAACAATACTTAAATTCTGAGTCCAATATTCATTCCTCTCATTCCTGTCTCGTCCCACTTGAAACCAGTTTCCAGCTAATGTTCCTTCTTTATCATAGCCAACTTTTCCTCCCAAAGGCTCTTTAGTCCTTAAGTTTTTAGGCAAAAGTTCATTTTTTAAAGAATCTGTAACATAGTCAAAGCTGTCAACAGTAACTGATGTCCATGGATCAATATTTTCAGGTTTTAGAATATTTTCATCAGGCTTTGTGGTATCCATAATTTGAAAATCAAATGAATGGGGTCCAACTGTGCCAATTACCTCACCTTCTTTAACTTTAATTCTTGGGTTGGCATAAGGATGTTGTGAATTAGGATCATCAAATTTAACCTGAGAGTTTATTTCATCAGACAAAGTATCTATATGGATAAGCCTGACATAAAAATCACAGGAATATTCAAATACCACTAAGTAATTATTGGCATAAGGATCTTTCCTGTAAGCGCTTTCAACAGGCTCTTTAAAAAGCTCCACATTAACAATATAACCATCAAATGGAGCTTTAATTTGATATTTTTTAGGTTCAGCTGTAATTATGGACCCACTTTTAGTTCCTTTAGGAATAATATATTGATGGTCTGTTGGGGTCACATGGGAATCCTGAACCCTGCCCATAGGAGTGATTAATTCAATATCTTTAGGTTCTATTGGAAATGTCTTAAGCTTAGTAGTTCCACTTCCTTCACACTGGCCATATAGACCTTGTCCTCCCTGTCTACTAGACTCCTCATGGCCTGTTTGATTTTTTATATCAGGCCTATTCAAAAACATCACCCCACCAACTAAAACTACAGCTAAAATTATGATTGCAGCTATCGGAGCAAATCCCTTTTGCTTGGACATTAAATTAAGTATAACACTTTTTTAAAAAAATCCACCTGCCTCCTGCCTCCAAAAACTCTAAATTTACCTGTTATGCTAAACTAAATCCATGGATGTTGGTTGGAAAATAATTTACTATACCTCTCCTTCAGGTGATAATCCTGTTAGTGATTTCCTAGATACTCTTGAATCCAATTCACAGACTAAAATGCTAAGAATCCTGCGCAATATTGAGGAATATGGATTAGATTCTGTAATTCCGCATATCAAAAAGTTATCAGGAACCCCGTTTTGGGAAATTCGTATCCTGGGACAAGATAGTATCAGAGTTATATATGTAGTACCTACCAAATTTGAAGTACTTGTTTTACATGGATTCAAAAAGAAAACTCAGAAAATCCCCTCGAAAGAACTTGAAACAGCTTCCAAAAGATACCAGGAATACACTTTAAGGGATAAATTGTAACTTGACTTTATATATCATATAAGATATAATGAAATAGCTATGAAAATTTACACACTTCAAGATGATCTTAAAAAAAGACTCAAAAATCCTGCATTTAAAAAGGCATGGGAGGAATCTGAAGCTGAATATCAAGTCAGCAGAGCTCTCATAGCTGCCAGAATTAAAGATAAGCTTTCACAGGGAGAACTTGCAAAGAAAGCTCATACTACTCAAGCTGTTATCTCCAGACTGGAAAATATGACAGCTAACCCTTCAATTGGGCTCCTTCAAAAAATTGCTCAGGCTCTAAATGTAAAGTTAAAAATCCAGTTTGAATAATCCCAATCCACTCACCTCCAAAAACTCTAAACAGATCTGCCTTTCATAAACTTTTTTAGGGTAATACCATCTTTAACATTAAGTATGGTAGCATTCATATCTAGCTTCTTGAGTAATATTAGTGACCAATCTTGAATAAATTTTTTTAACCCATCGAGAAAATCCGAAGTTTTCCGAAGATCATATTTATACCTTGATCCTATAAGAACCACATTTCCTTCTTTGTTACCACCAAGCTCAATTACCAATTGAGGATAGTCTTCATGAGACTCTTGGTCATAACCATAAGCCAATATTGCAGTCCCATAATGAGAGTGTTGCGTTCTAAGCTCTATAAATAGATCGTACCAAGATAGATTAGCCATTAAATTTGAGAGCTTATGATCAATACTAGGATCATCTATTAATTTTTTCCTTTGTTGGCGAAATTTATCTCTCAATTTATAATCAAGAAAAATTTTTGTCACATCAGCAATTCTCTCAGTCAAAGCATAAATAGAGTCGAGTAAGTATCCTAGGTAAGTCATTAGATCAATTTCAATTTGATAGCTTCTAGCTCTTGGCGTCTTATCGTTACGTTCTCTATAGGCCAATTTTATCTGTTTCAGAAGAAGTTTATGAGCAGTAACTACAGCCCACCACTTAAATTCTATCTCCATAATTAAACGGAACAATTTTCCACTATACATGTAATTCTTATAACTTTGTCCAAAAATTGATAGTACCCCGAAAGGAGGCACATCTGTAGGTTTAATTATTGCCATAATTTATAAGAAATTTTAGGATTTCAATTTTTCTATGTCCTCAATCAAACATTGTAAGTTTATCCCAACTTCACCATATTCATGAACATATCCTTCATTGAATCTTTTCATCCCGTATGAATTCAAAAACTGACTGACATTTTTGATAAATATGTCGACCTTATCTAGTTCACTGTTCGGTAACCACTTTAAACGTCTAAATTCTTCCAGTTTAACCTTAGTTGACAAATGTCCAATTTCTGTATGTCTGAAAGTAATGTAATTATTGGCCTGAGATTTAAGTATTCTGATTTTGTCTTTTTCATCCCTTGTCAAATCGAATAGACTATATAAACACCAGCTAAATCGTTTATCAAACAGATGATATATGGATAATGCTATCACCCTTGTATATGAGTCTAAGACGCTGGTAGTAAAAATTTTATAACGTGTACTTGTAAAGAGTGGACTTTTTAAAATTTTCTGAGCTGCCTTTATCAAAGTATTTGTCTTAGACACCTCTTTATTTAAATGATGCCAAATATCTTTATTGTTATTCATTTGTTTAGTTAATCTTCCAAGCAAATTTTACCTCTTCGACGAGCTCAGGGCAATAGCCCTTCGGCTGTGCTCGGTGCAAGACCTCTTCGGCAAGTTATAAACAATGAGTGAACTCGAATTGCTCAATACAAGAAGATACTTAGCTTGATCCAGCTTCAAGCTTACAGTAGAATGTAACATATGGAGAGACCAAGTATTTGGGATAGGCTGGGAAGTCGTATAGATGTGGGTAGACCACCGACAACACAAGAAGAGTTGGCAGAGGTGATAGGTAGCGCACTAGCTGATCAATATGTTTATTTAGAATTTATTTTAGCAGCAAACTCCATAAAAACAGGAAACATGGTACGAACCAATGAGTATCCTGAAGATCAACAGCGGTTAACTGCATTTAGAACTCGTTTCGGAGAGATGACGGGAAAGGACGTAAATACAATGTGGGATGCCGAAGATTTAACATTTGTAATTGAGGATCCAAATAAAAGAACTGAACTAAAAATTAATGCCTTACATACAGCTAGAAGATTTTGGTAAGACAAACCCAAAGAACCAGACAGGTCTTATGATATCTCTATGCTAGGACCAAGAAGAATAGCTGTAATTGAACAAAAACTGCAGCAATTACAACCTCCTAAAGAACCCTCAGCCTAAATGCAAATTTTACCCCTTCGGAAGCTCACTGCAAGGGACTTTTGGGAGGAAATTACCCGAGATTAATCACCGAACTTGATGAACTTATTCATTGGTAATCCAACGTTCCAATGATTGTAGAGATAATTCCCTGGCTCCGGCTTTGGGTTGAAGTAGTCATCATTACCGCAATCATATCTATAACCAAAACCATTGCAAGCATTGCCATACACCTCAAGCTCCGGCTTATAACTGGGGTGCGCTTTGTTAAAAGAACAATTAATGTCTTGTCCTCCGCTCGAAACAGGCTTTGAATCTTTACAGTGTCCATCGCCGGTGTGATGAGGAGAACTGTGTTGCACGACGCCCATGGTATGGCTGTACTCGTGGAGCATAGCTATTTGGGCATAACCCCCGTCGAATTGTTGATAGACAAATGTAAAGTCTGCGCCCTGGTTAAATGCATTGTCGTCCGTAGGTCTGTCATCTTGAGGTTTTCCGAAACCTTCCCCAGGCCAGTTATCGAGCCAGGCCTCTGCCTTAGTACCAGGACTCCCGTCAGGTTGGGTAACTATTCCGTCATACCATACTATATACTTTACCTTGTCGTCCTTGAAGCCCTTTGAGCGAAACTCGGCAGTCAAAAGATCCACATTTGCTTTCTTGGTGGTTACTGTGGTGAGTACTACATTCAACACAGAAAGTTTACCGCCTTCGCAGGCCATTTTCAGGTTGGCATTTACATTGAACCTCTTGGCTTCGGCATTGATTATACCGTTCCCCTGGCCTGCCCATTTGCGTATCTTGGGCGCCAATAAATCATACCGGTCGTTCGTATCCTGCGGTCTGGCATAGACTAACTGCGCGCGGTGATCTTCGTTGCCGGTTATACAAGCTGGCGGAACATCTTTCAGCGAAGAGGCGTATGAGGTTGAATCAGGTCCCATATCAGCTTGGGACTCTGATCCCGGTTGACTGAAGGGGGTAAAATCAGCTTTATCAGCTTGCGGGTTGTTCTTTTTTTCAAATTCACAAAGCTGAACACACTTAGGAAAACTAGAGAATCCGGAACAATCAGACCAAGCAACCGATTTGCCTGCCTTCCAATCTTCACACATCTGTTTTCCCTCAGGCATAGGAATGAAAGAACAGGAAGGCGGCCAACAGCCAAAATCATCTCTTGTCTTACCCCCACCTAAGTTGCCCGACTTTTGGGAGTACCAAAAAGCTCCACCACCAATAACCAGGGCAATAATAATGATTATTGGCAGAATGGCAAATCCCTTACTCATATATCTACTGTAACATCTTTTCAGCATTTTTGTAGGCAAAATTTTCTTGAACTCCTAGGGATAGCCTACCTATAAAAGACCTGCCAAACTCTTCCAACATTCCGCCTACTTCTGGATCAAAATGCCAGGAATACCATCTATCTGTCCCCCAGGTAAACCTGTCCGGATAAGCTTCAATTCTTTTTTTCCATCTACTTACAGCTTCCTCCAAATTAGCATTAAAATTTTCCTTTATATAACTTAAGTATTCCTCTTTAGCAGTATTATTTTTAAACTGAAGACCTCCCCCAGAACCATACAAAGAAACCAAATCCCCATCAACTGAGTAATAGAAATTTTTATATTTATCCATTAAACCAATAATCCACTCTTGATTCCTTCCTCCATGAAAGAAAAATGTTACATCCGGATTATCTTTTAAAATTTCCTCAATACCTGTCTTTAGATTATCCTCGGGATGAATCATCACTATCAAATTATGTTCTTTGGCCAACTTATAAATCTCTTTAAAGTTAGAATCATTAGGTTTGGTACCCTCATACCCACTCATGTAAAGAGCCACTTCTCCAAATCCCTTAAACAGCCCTTTGTTACTATTCAATATATTTCCGATTCCAGAGGGGTCAATATTTAAAGATAAAACCGGAGGAGGCATAATAAAGTGAACTAATTTCCCGGGATAATTTTTTTCAATTTCTTTGGCAGTTGAAACAGAAGACCCTTCTGTAAATTTAGATGTTATATGAAAGGCAAAGGTTTTAGTTATCCCCTCAGAGTCAAAAAGACAGATCAACTTATCAGCTGAAATATCTCCTTCTAAAACAGGTAGTTCCAAACCATTTTTTCCGGCAATAGATGAAACAATTTTAGAAGAAGTAGGGAAATGAACATGGGAATCAATCAAATGACCGCTATAGTAAGGTTCACTGTTAAATTCCCTTTTGTGAGGAGTAATATTACAAGCTTTTTTCTCGATTTTATCTGAATCAGAGCCTCCTGTTAAACTGCCTACTATACCGTTGGTGATATTTTCTGTAATTGTGTAGGCAACCACAATAAAAACCAGAATGAATATGAGGATTGCGACAATTTTAACTATTTGTCCCATTAACTTTACTGTATCACTTTTTTCAAATATGATGAACTTCAATTATGCTGCCTAAGATTTTAATTATTGTTGTTATTCTTGGATTTGCAGCTTTTTTTGGCAGTGGATTCCTAGGGCACAAGGATGAAATTCTTACAAATATTAAGCCGAATGGCAACACCCCCCTGCAATCCCTTAATGCACCATCTTGTCCCGATCCACTTGTCTTACAAACACCTGTTGATTTAGGTAAAGTCACAGCCATTTTATATCCTGGTCAAGAAAGAGGAGGAAATTTCAAAGCGCACGGAGGTTTTAGATTTGATAATTCTAAACCTGAAGAAATAACAGTTAAAGCCAGTTTAGACAGTTATATAACTGATGCTTCCAGATATATTGAGATGGGAGAAGTGCAGTATATGTTTGATTTTCAAAACGATTGCGGGATCAGATATCGCTTTGATCACCTTTTAGTACTTTCTCCAAAACTGGCTAAAATTGCAGAAAATCTACCTGAAGCAAAGATTGATTATTCGAAAACCACACATATTAATGAAAATGTAAAGGTCGTTCAGGGAGAGGTAATTGCCACTGCTGTTGGATTTAAAAATAATAATAATGTTTTTGTAGATTTTGGGGTTTATGATATGAGGGGGAAGATTTTTGCCAATCCTCAAGAAAATGCTGTCTGCTGGTTTGACCTTTTATCAGAAAGTGATGAAAAAATTGTCAGATCCCTCCCCTCTGGTAGCTCAGAAAGTGGCACTCAAAGCACCCTTTGCAAATAAATGGTCTACCCAAATTCCCCCCACCTCCAAAAACTACTTTTTCCAATCTTTAACAATTAATTTTTTCCCCTTTTGTTTAACAGTTAATTTTTGTCTGGGCCTCCAACCCAAAGCCCTGATTAGAGCTATTTCCGAAGGAATCAGAGGAGGAGCGCCATTGAACTAGTGCAAGGCGACCTGCCTCTATAGGAAAGGTTATTCCAAAACTCTTCCCTGCCACCTTTGTCATACTCCTAACATTTTTATTTTTCCTGGAGGACATGAATTCAGTATATTACGTAATAAGTTACGTACTTAAATCTAAAAATCAAGGTAGTTACAAACTTAAGCTATAGCGTATGTTTGTAACCAAATTTTAGGACTTTCTTTTTAAAAACGCAATCTTTAGTGGTGATTACTAAACTTTCATATAACATTATTCCGCACATACAGAGAATTGTTATGAAGGACTTTTGGGAGATATTATCTGCCTACATAGGTGCTCTTAGATAATCTATATGCCTCATCTTCAAATCTATTTTTTCTATAACCATTTTTGAACCTTTCATAAAAATAAAGTATCGGGAAAATTAAAGGATACTTATCAAACTGTTTAACATGAATTATTTCATGTTCCAAATCATTTCTTAAAAATCTTGATCCAAGAAAAATTATATGACTAATAGTTATGGCTCTGGCATATCTCAAATAATTAAACCCCCACCAAAAACTTTTTACTTTAAACACAAAGGATAAAGGATTTTTGACTAATTTAAAATCATAGGGAAAAGACAAAATTAAGGGAATAATTGCAACCAAAGTAAATGGTAAATTAAGAATAAAAGTCACTACAGATTTCATGAAGAATTTTAATCAAACCTATTAGCACTTGGATAATACTTACTTTGAAAATTTTCAGGAATAGCAAGATCTACCATCTCAAATATTACAGCCCTGAGTTGATTTAAAGTTGGAGGAATTAATAAAGACTGAGGAGGTTGAGCTGCTTCTGCGAGAGAATTCTCCTTAACTACACCTCTGTTACTAACTAAAGCAGAAGCAAAAATAAGTACTCCTATGAAAACTTCTCTTCTCATACCCAAATTATACCAAAATGAAAAAATTTAAGCATTTTTGGGAGGAAATTTCATTATTAATTTGTTATTCTACTAAAATATTACCTACCATATTATCCGCATGGACGCTGCAGTGGTAGGGATAAATTCCGGCTTTATCAAAAACTATGGAGTAGCTGTCGCCTTGTGCCAAACCTTCAGAATTTTGGCCCGTGTAGTAAGTATGTGCCGGGTGCGAATCGGTATTAACGTAATGCTCAACCGAGTCATCATTTACCCAAGTTACTTTTGTTCCACGGCTTACTTTTATATTTTGAGGATCAAACATAATTTGTGACAACTTAATCTCTACTTCTTTTTTACCAGTCATATCACTAAACCCACCACTTAAGCTTCTGTCAATTGCAAATTGGAAATTCCCATCATGACAGCTGCCGTCAGGCCAACAGGCTTTATACTCGACTTTGTACAAACCATCAGGGGAATTTACCGCCATATTTCGGCGCATTGCCAGTTTACTATCGTCAATTAAAGTCTCGCCTACTCCAGAGTCTTTACCATCTTTTAAAATTTTAATTTCCGAGGGTTTGGCTAAATCAAAATTAAAGTCAATTACCACATTTATGGGAACTCCCACCAAAACCGAAGCATGTGCTGGAGTATTACTCTCATAATGCGCACTCTTTTGAGGATTCTCAAAAACAAACTGCATTTTACCCGTTTGTTGATTGGTTGGTGGATTAGAAGGATTGATGGAGGGAGTAGAAAATTGTTGGTTTCTAAAAAGTAAGAACATTCCCAATAAGATCACCAAAACAAGTATAGCTACTATAACTTTCATATTTTTAATATACTCCATTTGAAAATTATTATCCAGCTGATATAATACTTTTATGCCAGATACTAATCCCTGGAAACATATCAAAAAGGATGAGTGTCCTCATATAAAAGAACTCAAAGAAGATATTGCCTCTGAAAAAACAGAGTGTGAGGTTTGCAAATTTAATGAAGATTTAAGGATTTGCTTAACCTGTGGATATGTTGCCTGTTGTGAATCACACAACTCCCACAACACTGAACATTTTAAAAGCTCAGATCACCCTTTTGTTAAACCACATAAATGTGACTATAACTGGCTCTGGTGCTACAAATGTAATGCCTTTTTGGATAGATGATAAAATAGACTTAAACCAAAACCAAGGGCTTTGAATCTGTAGGAATTTCAAAAGGACTATCATCTTCTAAGTCCTCTTCTAAATCAAAAAAGATATAGGCTTGTCTTTCTTCCCCTCTACGGTTAAAAACAGATAAGGTTTCTTCCCCTTGTATCTTAATCGGTTTGCTAACATTCACTTCTTCTCCTTCTATATCTTCATCATCTCTATATTTAACAGCATCAACCTCTCTACTTTTTTCATCTGTCAGAACCCAAACAGTCCCTTTGGTATTATCCACATCACAAAAAATTACCAGATCCACACCACCACCTAAAAATTTAGTTTTTTCAAACCCACCTGGATAAACACTAAAAGAGTCCTCCAAATCGTCTTCCTTTTTGTTTCTGATAACGTACATCTCTGTTTCTACTGACATATTTTTAGATTATATAATAAATTTTAAAAAAGTCCAGCCCAATTATAAACCTATAACAGTTGACTGTTTTATCGCAAAACGTTATAATATCCTTACATTTGTTGTAAGATCGAGTCGTTTGAGACCCTACTCTTGCAGCGATTGCTAGTCGCTCTCTAAAAGTTTAAAGGAAAGGAGATATTGGTAAGACCTGCTTCAGCGAAAAAATCTACGCTCAACTCATCCCAAAAAGAACAAGGAGACAACGTATGATATGGCTGTTAAAAGGATGTCCTTACTGTGGTGGGGATCTGCATGAAAGCATCGAAGACGAGACAGAACTCGTCTGCTTCCTCTGTGCCAGGACCTTCCCCAAAAATCCGACCGCCCGACCGCGGCCCGTCATGGAACTGGTTCCTGCTACCGCCCTGCCCTACAGCAGGATGAGGCGAAAGCACCCCAAAAAAACCAAGACCAAACAATTGGCCACAGCCTAAACCCTTTCCATTTCCCACAACACATAGAGAGAACCCCGCCTGAAAAGGCGGGGTTTTTCTTTAATGACTTGGTTTTGGTAAATTTGGGGACCAGTGTTTAAGTGTTGGTAATTCTAAAATATTAATATTAATATTTTGGTCATGACTCGAAGCGTCGAAGGGTATTGGCCACTCTAAAAAGATCTTTTCAAATCTCTCTGGGATAATAATTTCACTAACGGCCTCTTCTACCATATCTCTTGGTAGAGTTAACCTCATATGGACTAACAACCAAACTCCACTCACCCCTTCTTCCCTATAATCATAACTTAACTTTCTATTTAAAATTCTAACTAGTGGTGATAAATCCGGATTTTTATGGGGAGTTTTTCTGGCACTACTTCCTTTTGGGGCACCAACAGAAGTTAACTCTATAGCCTTTTTCTCATCATTAGAAAGTGTACAAATAGCATCCGGGGATTCCTGAAACTTGTCATGCTTAAAAGAGATAATTGTGGGCTCGTTTACACTATTATAAACATCTGCAAAAAATTCTAATTGCCTTCTCTCTAGGTCACTAGCCATTTACCAAAGAATAAGAAGTATCACCTTGTTTGTCAACTAGATTTTAAAAAAAGTCCTATAACATTTGAATTTTTCTCTAAAATCTGATAAAATCATTATAGGCTTAAAAATGGGACTAGGCTTTAAGCAGCCAAACTTCCATCTAGAGCACAGTTCGCACTTTAAGGTTTGAATAGGATAGTAGGGATAGGATCGTCGCGTTATCGTTATCAATCTCGCAAGAAGGAGACTACATGAAGCGATATCTAATCATTGGCCTGATGCTTCTCTCTATGCTCCCGCTTACCGGGTGCTACATGTGGGAAGTAGTCCAGGAATCAGAAGTCGGCCTAAAAAGGTCCGACGGCAGTCGGGTCGATGAAGTACTCGGTCCCGGCCGATACACTAACATGGACTGGTTCGCTGACCTGGTTCAGCTCGACGTTTCTTCCAAACTCGCTGTTTGGGAAGACAACGACTTGATCACCAGCGATAAGCAGCCCATAGGCGTCCAAATCAGCATCACTTACGCGCGAAAGCGTGATAAGGACAGTGTGCTGATGATGTGGCAACAGTACCGGGCTGAGGCTCAAAACGATGAGATCCTACAACAGCAAGTCAGAAATCGCATACCCTCGATCGCCAAAACGGTGACTGCGGCGTATTCGCTTGATGAACTACTCGGCACTGCGCCCGGCGATACAGATGGACGACCGGTGGTTACCAGAAGGTTAACTGATCTGTTCAAGCCAGAGCTTGACCAGATCGGCGTAACGCTACTGGATATCCGCTTCTCAAACTTCTCTCCTGACGAAGCCTACCTCAGCCTTCTCAAAGAGAAAGCCACAGTCGGTTTGCAGCAGGAAATTTCCACCAGGAGAACTCAACAACTGGTGGAGCAGTTCAATCAAGAGGTGGCTCAAACCAAAGTGGCTGTGGAAGTCGCCGAGCGTAGCAACAAAGTGGAGGCAGCCAAGAACCTTGTCTACGCGGAGTCGCCTCAAGCATTCAGGCTGCGAGAGCTCGAACTGACCAAGGACATCCTTGGCCCACGCGATAAAATTTATTTCGTGCCTCAGGGCACGGATATCACTATGTGGATGACGGGCGAAGGCGGTACCACAACCGTCCCTGCCCCGAGACCAGCCGTACCCTCGCGTAACTAACCTCCCTATCCCTACCCCTATCCCAAACCTGAAGTGCCAGGGAGGGGTGAGTTTTACTCACCCCTCCCAATTCCCTTGATTTTATATAAGTTATAGGTTATAATCTGCTCATGTCACAAGAAAATGAAAAAGCTCGAAAAATTTTAATAGAGAAAGTTCTTAAAAACCCTAATTTTACCCCAGAAGAGATTGGAGCTCTTTTAACTTCTATGCAAACATACGGTAACCCTAATACCGCCCTTACAATAAGAGAGGCTACTGTTTTAAAAAGGAATTTACCCTACAATGATGAAAATGGAACAGTTACCGAGGTACTATCAAAGTTGCAACCATATCTTGATGCTACAGAAAAAAACTATTCAGATGAACCCCCAACTTTTGCATCAAAATTAAGAGGCATGAGAGATTGGCTGACAGATTTAACCACTGATAATCTGGCAGGATTTGCGGGAGGTACTATTATTGGAACTTTAGGGTTTGGTTTATTGGCTGGGGGTATCTACGGTGGATATGAAATGTTAATAAATTTGCCCCATATAGCTAGACCTTTAGTATTTGTCTTTGGTCCTGGCTCCCTTTTATTAGATGGGGCCGGAATTGCAACCATAGCTTGTGGAATTTCTGTTATAAAAGACGAAATAAGAAAAATCAATTCTTAAACTCGATTTGAATAATTTCTGAATACCCGCTACTCTTAAAGATATGGAGGAACTTCTTAAATCTGCTAGACGGGCCAACCTCCGTTATACTACAGACTCCATTATCGGCATTAAAAGGGTTAAATCAGGCAAAGTTTTTAAGTATGTTGATCAAAACGGGGTCAATATCTATAACAAAAATACCGAAGAACGGATAGATTGCCTTGGTATTCCTCCGGCCTGGAAAAATGTCTGGATCTCCCCTTTCGAGGATTCGCACCTGCAGGCTACAGGCGTTGATAGTAAAGGCCGTAAACAATATATTTATCACTCTGATTGGATAGCAGTCTGTTCTGAGAACAAATTTAGTAAACTAATAGATTTTGGTCAAACCCTACCGGAAATCCGCAAAAAAGTAGCCTCTGATATGAAGGACAAAAGGTTATCTAAAAATAAGATTCTAGCCACAGTTATTTGGCTTTTGGAACACACTTTTATCCGGGTTGGTAATGATGAATACGTCAAAGAAAATAAATCATATGGCCTGACAACTCTGCGGAGTAAACATGTAAAAGTTTCTGGACCTAATATAAAATTTGCCTTCAGAGGTAAAAGCGGTATTGATCATCTCGTCACTATTAATCATCCAATTGTGGCTAAAACCATAAAAGCCTGCGTAGAACTGCCCGGTTACGAGCTTTTTAAATGTGTAGATGAGGATGGTAATCGTCACATCATAGATTCCTCAGATGTTAATGAATTTTTAAAAGAGGTTACAGGGGAGGATGTTTCTGCTAAAGAATTTAGAACTTGGGGAGGGACTGTTCTTTCAGGAGTGAATTTTAATAAATTAGGTCATGCTGATACAAAAGAGTTAGAGGAAGAAAATATAAAATTAACAGTTAAGGAAGTTTCAAAACACTTGCGTAATACC
>Ga0209542_10009980_pt1 | contig 17271 bp, 16 predicted proteins | sample RifCSPhighO2_01_FD_184028 | JGI IMG/M metagenome (GOLD analysis project Ga0209542, IMG submission 184028) | Soil microbial communities from Rifle, Colorado - Rifle CSP2_plank highO2_0.1 (SPAdes) (version 2) | ecosystem: Environmental > Terrestrial > Deep subsurface > Rock core/Sediment ...
GGGCTAAAGGCAATTTCTAGGTGCTAGATTTGATATATACTGGCTCTGTTAAGGGCTAATGCAGTCAAAACTTAAAATGAATTTAAAAAAACGGTCGTACATGTCCAACGTGCGGAGTGAAAGGGGTCAAAAAAGACGGGCGACAAAGTGGCAGGCAGAGATATGAATGTACGTTCTGCGGCTACAGATTTCAATACAAAAAACGAGAAAAAATTCTAAAGAAAAAACTCTGGAACGAGTATTCTCACGGTAAGCAAACCCTTTCCGAACTTGGAGAAAAGTATGGGCATACGTCCTGGTGGGTGCGCAACAAGCTCGATGATTGCCACGTCTCTATGCCTACGGACATCCCGCCTCAAAAAACCATCATTGTGCCTGACACGACTTTTTGGGGTCGATCATACGGAGTCTGCGTCTTTCGTTCATGGAATCTCAAAAGAAACATCTGGTGGAACGAAGTTCCCGGCGAGAAGGTCGCCCACTATCAATACGGTCGCAAAATCCTTGAAGAAAGAGGGTGGTTGTTTTTAGCCGCTGTTGTCGACGGACGGCGTGGTTTAGCTTCGGTTTTCAAAGATATGCCCGTCCAAGTCTGCCACTTCCATCAGATGAAGAATGTCACAAAATATCTTACCAGAAGACCGGAGACTTTGGCCGGGCAGGAACTTCGGAACATCATGCTCACACTTCCTAAAAGCAAGGAAAAAGAATTCACCAAACTGCTGTCAGATTGGCACACACAATGGAAGAGTTTCATTAACGAAAAAACATACGTTACCGGTACCAAACATTGGTACTATACCCACAAGAAAGTTCGAAGCGCTTACAAAAGTTTAGAAAGCAACCTGCTATTCCTTTTCACCTATCAAAAATATCCCGAACTCAATATCCCAAACACCACAAACACTATTGATGGTTATTTCGCTTCAGTCAAAAAGAAAGTCGCGGCTCATCACGGATTACGAAAAGACCGAAGATTTAAAGTCATTTCAGAATTATTAAGAAAGAGTTAATTTAGCACCTAAATACTTCCTTTACTCCTAATAATCCTCTCTTATCGAGGGGTTTTTTTATTTTCTGAACGTGCTGGCGCGATTTTGCCCGCCCGACTTTGTCTCGACAAGCCAGTGCTGGGATATGGACTCGGCCAAGAACACTTTTTTGTCGCCGTCGCTTCAAAAAGTTTCTCATTCTTACAGAATCTGTAAGCCTTTTGTCTCTCGAAGACCCGAGCTCAAAAGGTCTGGCGAAGCCCGCCAGTATCGACTCGATACGTTTCGGACGGGCTCCAAGTTTTCCTTCTTACCCTGCTCACGCAACCCTTTTTACGAGGGGTGTTCCACAGATTATTTTTTCCAGAGATTTATTTCATTTATAAACTCTGTGGATCTGCGCGAGATACGGATAGTGTACTTATCGAGGTTGGAACTCGTAAATTTTTGTATATTTGGCTTATAGCCTAATTGATTCATCATGCTGATCACATCCATGGCTAAGGTTGGTATGCAACTTACAAAATTAACCATCGTATACCCTCGATCCAGATATATAGACCCGTCGGTCTGCAGCAATCCCCGTAAACACTCCTTGATATAAATATTTTTAGCTTTTATCCAATCAGGAACTCTGACTTTTTGACGAAATTTTGAACCAAGTGAAACTTTCCATCGTAATAGATTTTCAAAATGATTTGAGTAACACGAGATGTCAACACAATTGGTTCTGTTGATGACCGAGACTTTATTGCTTGGAAGAAGCTTTGTTAACGAGGCTTGGACCTCAGTAATAAGCTGAGGATATTTTTTATCACATGTGATTCTAAGTCGAGTTGCACGACCATTAGGGTTCGAGAGATTGCCGTCACCTAAAGCTAAACCTATTATATATGCATGGAGCGACTTAGAACTAGAAAAGTGTTTTAACATTTAATGCCGGAGGGGAGACTCGAACTCCCAAGCTTTGCAGCACACGATTTTGAGTCGTGCATGGTTACCAATTTCATCACTCCGGCAATGCACGAAATTATATATGAAAGTCGTTGACTAGACTAATGGAAAATATGTGATAATTAATGCGGTTGAACTTTTGTTTCGAATATTTGTAGTCCATGTTAAAATCTTCCTATGTCGCAATTTTTTTCCAATGCTATTTTTTGGGTTGAGTCTGAAAAAATCAAGCCCAATCCTTTTCAGCCTCGTCAGGAATTTGACGAGAATAAGCTCCGTGATCTGTCGGAATCAATTCGCATGTATGGAATATTACAGCCACTGGTTGTTACAAGGAAAGAAATTATTAAAGAGGATGGAGGGCTTGTTACAGAATATGAGCTTATTTCCGGAGAACGGCGCCTACGCGCCTCTCGATTGGCGGGGCTACCATCTGTACCTGTGCTTATTCGAGCAAATACGGATGACGACAGAGTAAAACTAGAACTTGCCATAATTGAAAATCTTCAGCGAGAAGATTTGAATGCGGTAGATCGCGCGCGTGCCTTTGATAGGCTAGTTAAGGAATTTAATTTCAAGCACATACACATCGCCGAGAAGGTGGGGAAGAGTCGTGAATATGTCTCGAATTCCATCAGGATTTTGAGTCTTCCTGAAGACATGATTGACGCTCTTTCAGAGGGGAAAATATCGGAAGGACACACCCGGCCGCTTCTTATGTTGATCGACCGACCGATGGAGCAAACGACACTCTATAAAGAAATACTTTTAAAGCGAATGACGGTACGCGAGGCCGAACTTATCGCGCGGAAGATCGCTGTAGAAAAAGCTCGCAAGATTGATACGGCGCCGGATCCCGAATTGATTGCTATGGAAGAGAGGTTGGCCGAGACGCTCGGTACTCGGGTCAAAATAGAAAAGAAACAAAGTGGCGGCAAGATTGTCATTGATTTTTTTTCAGGCGAAGATCTGGAGTCATTGCTTAGCATGTTTGCTTCAAATTCTGTGTCGCGCAAATCAAATATCGACGTGGAGTTTGAAAGACTGAAAGAGAAGGAGAAGGATGTGCAGGCAGGAGTCGGTGCGGAAGTAGTACTCGGCGAAGCCATTGTTGAGGAGCTTGACGACCGCACCCCGGAGGAAAAAAATATCGCTGAAAATACGGATTCCGATGATATATATATTCTGAAGAATTTTTCCCTATAGAAGGCATCGTTTATGCGGACTGTGATCTTGCTTCTGCGTCGAGCGCACTTCTAATGCACTTTTTTGCGAGGCCGGTTTTGACGAAAGCGAGCCATTTTCTGTTTGGTCTCGAGCTTTTCTTGGTCTCGATTTTCACGATATCGCCATTTTGAAGTTTTGTATCGAGAGCGACAAATTTTCCGTTGACGCATGCGCCGGAAATATGATTCCCAAGATCAGTATGAATGGCATACGCAAAGTCTATGGGACTTGACTCCACGGGTAAGTCAACAACGTCGCCTTTTGGTGTGAAAGTGAATACACGCAGTTCAAAGAAATCATTTTTTAGATGTTGCATATATTCCTCATTTTCGACCTGATCGTGGTATTCAGCTAACTCTTTGACCCATCTCGGCGCTTGAGCGTCGGCTGTTTTATTTTCAGCTTTTTGAAGTGTTTCGGGAGTTCTATCGAATCGCACTATTGAAGGAAGGAGCATTCTCAACCATGAGAAACTCTGCTGTCCTCGTTTTAGGGCATATTGCTTGTAGCTTAAATGAGAGGCTATTCCATACTCGGCCTCCCTGTGCATTTCTTTTGTCCGAATCTGAACCTCCACCACGGCGCCGTCACCAGTGAAAACTGTTGTGTGGAGTCCGCGATAGCCGTTTGGTTTGGGAAAGGCAATATAGTCCTTGATGCGTCCTGGAAGCGGTCTCCACGCGCCGTGAATGACTCCAAGAATTCTGTAACAGTCCGCGACTGACGGTACAATGACGCGCAAGGCTGACAGGTCGTAGATTTTTTCAATATCGTTTTCTTTTCTCTCGAGTTTCTTGAATAAGCTGTAAAGACTTTTTAGGCGATAGTCGCTGTGAATGTTTGTGATACCTTCAGCGGCAAGTCCTTTGAGAAGAGACTTGTGGAATTTCTGAAGATTCGTGATATTTTCTTTATTTTTTTGCTTTACGAGTCTTTTTATTTCATCTGTCTTTTCCGGGTTTACATGGGAAAATGCTATGTCTTCAAGTTCGCGCGTTAGTTTTCTCATGCCGAGTCGGTAAGCAAGTGGGGCGTAAATCTCCAAAGTTTCAAGGGCGATGCGGTAACGCTTTGCTTCGGGGACGTGTTCTAAGGTGCGCATATTATGCAATCGGTCTGCCAGTTTGATGATCAGGACGCGAATGTCCTCCGCCATTGCGATAAAAAGTTTGCGAAGGCTGTCAATGTGGCGTTCGACACCGCGGTAACGAAGCTGGCCGAGTTTTGTTACTCCTTCAACGAGAAAAAGCACTTCGCTACCGAACCGCTCCTCGATTTGCTTAGAGGTTACACAGACGTCTTCAATAGTGTCATGTAGAAGACCGGCCGCGATGGTAATTGGACCTTTGCCTAATTCAGCTAAGATTTTTGCGGTCTCGACAAGGTGCACAAAATAAGGTTCGCCGGAGTAGCGAAAGTGCTCCTGATGGGCCTCCGCCGCAAAGTTGTATGCTCGAGTGATGAGATCAATCGCTTCGGAAGATGGAGAGTCCATGAGGTCGAGAATTTCTCGTACGCTCGCCATTAACTCAATGTATCATGCGCGAGAGTTTGGGCGCAAACGGATTCTGCATCATAACACAATCTGGGTCTTACTCCGGTGCGCCCGGCCTTGACAATGCGCCCCTTTTTAATATATTGGGTTGCAGATAAACCAAAGAGAAAGGCGGCTTGTATGATGAGAGTTTTTTCACGTATTCTCGGATTTGTTTTTTCGGGAATTGTCTCCGGCGAGACACTCATGTATTTTTGGTTGAAGAAACAAGAGACGAGAATCATTATTGATTTGCTTTACGCAATGTACGCGGAGTTTAGAAATACGCCGAATTTCCTGATTACTCGTCCTAGAATTCATTTGGTCGAGGAGGTTCTCGTGAAGCGATTTCGGCGTGCGGAGAGATCTGAAAACTTGGTTGAGATTCTGAAAGTTATTGCCAGCAGACCTTTTCGCGTGGAAGCCACAAGTCCATTTGATTCGAGGTTTGCGAAAGTTTTACAATCGCGAATTGAAGACGGTGATATAAGTCTCGGAGTGGAGACAAAAGTTAGGCTGGCGTGTCTCCTTAGCGGCGCGTTTGATGTGGCCAATATTATCGTTGAGTCGGTTCTCTTAGACGAAAGACGCTACTATGCGTTTGGGGTCATTACACAAGCGCATCTCGAAATTCTATTGGGCGTTGTGCCGGACTTTTCTCCATCAATACAAGAAGTTATCCTACAACGGGCAATTGATTGTGGTCTCGAGAATTTCTCCGTTGACGCAAGAGCCTCCGCCGCTCTCATAGATCCGAATCGAGTCGGGAATGCTCTTCCGAAAGCCGCTAGCTCGGACCATCCGCTTCCTGTTCAAGATGCTTAATTGATCAGTAAGGCACCTCGGTCGGTGCCTTTTTTGTTATTTGGAATAAAAAACGGTTGAATTGAGGGTATGCTGTAATTATTTTCATCCAATTTTCGTCCAAAAAAATTTTTACGTTATATACCGCGATCGCTGAATAAAACGTATAGAGGGAAATTTTACTTCGAAACCCGATCGTTACTCGATCGTTTAATTTTTTCGGTATTATTTCGGTAGTTTGTCTGGTCTGTGATTCGGACGCGCCTTGTTACCACATCTCTCGGGTATCGTCTTTGTCGCAAGGCGATCTCGTTTCGCCAAACGAAATCGCTCGCTATCCTTACAAGATCAATATGCCCTTTGGCTTTCGCAGACTCGACCGAAGAAGGTCTTGCGAAGCATTGCGCATTTGCGTCTAACAGACGATTTGGGCATGTATTTCATGCTGAACTGGGATTGACAACAAGCCATTCTCTATTATATTGATAATCGGACAACTCAAAAAAGGACATTGATATGATTAAAGACTTACTGGGCCGGCTCGCTGGGTTCGTGTTTTCGAAACTAATCTGCAAGAAATACCTCTTCTACTTTGGTCTTCGGCGATTTTCTACTGCGGCGCTAAATAATTTCCTTGCTATTCAGTATTCCCATTACCAAGAAATGTGGAAAAAGGGAGGACTGAATGCATATCTCAGTGACTTGTGTGAATTCATCCTGATCAAGAGGCTTATTGATTACGCCAAGCATGGGCGACCGATCAACGAAATTCTTCGGACTTTTAGTCTGCGGCCGCGCTGTTTTTACCCGAATATTGATGGCCTCTATTCTCGTTTTGCCAAAGCGGTTGCTTCGGCGAACTTAGAAGCTGAAGGATTCTCAATTAGTGATAGAGTTCGTATAGTCTTGCTATTTTATTGTGGTCGTTGGGAAGACATAAACGACATGATCGAAGCGATACTTAAGACATGCAATAAGTCCCAATTTGCAGTTTTGGGTAAAGATGAAATTGAGAAGTTGCTTGACTTGGCTCTGAATATCTCGCCATCTCTTCAGGAAGTATTAGTCAGGCGCGCAATAGATATTGGCATTGGCAATCTTTCATCTTCGGCAGTGCGGACATGCGAATCGATTTCTCCAAAACTTATGGCGTCGGCTGGGTATGTTTTGCCGGAAGAAAAAGTGACGGATGCGGGAAGTAAGACATAGACCATTTTTTAAGGCACGAGGGTGCCTTTTTTATTGTCTAGCGATACGAGAGAAATGAAAATTCCTATTTTCATTTCCGAGTGAGCGACGACAACAAAAGGTTTAAAACCCCGCCCCTTGGGGCGGTGTGAGCGAGTCTTCGAGATCCACATGGGTCCAGGGCTTGCCCTGGGGTTTAATACCTTTTATTTGGCAATGCTCCTTAAGGTATGGTATGCATGTTATGAACAGTTCTAACCAAAAAAACCGAAAGAACGCCGCGCTTAATGGACGGTTGCGCGGCACGATTTCGACTAAATCGTATGAAACAAGCCGTATTCTTTGAACGCGATGGGGTATTGAACGAAACGAGACCAGGACCAAAACACGAAATCATACCATTAACCATGAAAGATTTTAAGGTTAAACGTAGCGCAAAAGAACCGCTTAAAACTTTAAGAAGTGCGGGCTTTGTGCTGATTGTTACAACAAATCAGCCGGGATTATCCCGGGGTTATCAATCTCGCCGAGAACTCGACCGCATGCACGAAGTTTTTGCGTCGGATATTACCGATTGACGACATCATGGTTTGCCCTCACGACGAATCCGATCGTTGTCCATGTCGAAAACCGCGTACGGCTCTCCTCTTTGAAGCGGCGACTAAGTGGCATTTGGATCTAGACCATTCTTTTATCATTAGCAACAAATGGGAAGATGCGGAAGCTGGGAGGATGTCGGGTCCGACGGCTATTCTCATCAGATCTCCGTGGGTCGGGCAACTAAAAGGTGACGTCGACGACCTTCGTACAGCGGTCGACGAGATTAAACGGATTACGTTCGAGCGACAGAAGAAATAACTTCACTTAAAAGAGTCATAACCGGCAGAAATGCCGGTATTTTTATGGCCAATGTTATTCATACGTTATATTCCCCGACCGCGGCGTAAAACGGAAACGGAGATTTAAGGCGTAAACAAATTCGAAATTTCAAAGGCAAATAATCAGCGTCCACTACAGTATATCCGCCATGGCGCGTATACTGTAGTTAGTGGCTATATTGAGGTTCTGTAAAAAAAGATAAAGAAAGAATCCAAGGTTGGACCTTTCGATTCCCTCATTCGCGAGGCTACGAAAGGGCAAGTAAGATCGAGCCCCGAATTTACGGTTCGACTTTCTTACTGATTTAAGGTCGAACCGCGGTTTGTCTGAGGATTAAGGATTTTCCTTATTCTTTAATTCATTCTATATTCTAAATTCTGGATTCTGGATTCTATTTCGCAGGTTTATGCGGATTGTGCATGGGACATGCTTTATTACTGCACCTTTCCGGAATAGTTTTCGTACCATCCATCATGAGGGACTGGCACATTGGGCAGATGTTGCCTGTCGGTTTTGCTTTGATTGCATTTTTACAATCTGGGTAATTGGAACAACTGTAGAAAATTCCGAACCGTCCGCGACGTTCGGTCATTTTGCCTGTCTTGCAGGTGGGGCAGACGACATCCGTCGTAGGAAGTGCGTTCTCATCTTTTTTAATGAATTTACACTTCGGATATGTTGCGCAGGAAATAAATTTTCCGAACCGCCCTTCGCGTTCCACAAGATTTCCTTTACCGCACTTCGGGCAAAGTTCTCCTGTGTCCCGTGGGCCATCTAGCTCTTTTCCGTCCATCATGCGCGCACCCATGCAGTCGGGGAATTTGGCACAGCTCAAGAATTTTCCCGTTTTGCCGAGTTTGACGATCATCGGGCCGCCGCACTTCGGGCACTTCATCGAGTGGTCTGCTTCGCCCATGTTTGTAATTTTGTCGATTGAGGATTTTTCTTTCACCTGCTTTTTGAAGGGATTATAGAAATCCTTAAGCGTCTTTACGTATTCTCGCTTTCCGGCGGCGATATCATCAAGCTCGTCCTCCATCTCCGCGGTGAATGTATCGGAAATATAATTTGCGAAATTTTCCTCGAGAAAAGTGCTCACGACTTCTCCAGTATCAGTCGGACGAAGCGAGCGCTGTTCTTTGAGCACATACCCGCGGTCAATAATCGTCTTAATGATGGACGCATACGTAGAAGGCCGGCCGATCCCGCGCTTTTCAAGCTCTTTGACGAGCCCTGCTTCCGTATATCGGGGCGGCGGCAGAGTTTCTTTTTTTTCAGCGGTGATGTCGAGCAGAGTCAGTGCTTGTCCCTCGGATACTTTTGGAAGTTCCACGTCTTCCCCGTGCGATTCGGGATCGGCGCGCAACCAGCCGTCGAAAAGAATGCGCGACCCGTTTGCCGCGAAATCCGGCACAGCGTCTCCTTCAACGTTCGCGAGAATCCTTGTTCGGAGAATTTTTGCATCAGCCATTTGCGATGCCACTGTCCTCTGCCAGATCAAGCGGTATAATTTTTTTTGTTCGTCATTGGCACCCGCGGATTCTTTGGAGATGGTTGTTGGACGGACTGCTTCATGAGCTTCTTGGGCGTTTTTTGATTTTGTCGCATAGGTGCGGAATTCAGCATAGTTTTTTCCAAATTTTTTCTCGACCGTGCTTGCAATCTGCGCGACGGCGGCTTTTCCGAGGGTCGTGCTGTCGGTACGCATATAGGTTATGTGTCCTGCTTCATAGAGGCGTTGAGCGACCTGCATTGTGCGGGATGGTGCGAACCCGAGGCGGGAACTTGCGGCCTGCTGTAAGGTGGAAGTCGTGAATGGCGCTTTGGGGACTCGCTTAGCCTCGGTTTCCGTAACAGACTTAATGGACCAGGACTTTTTTTTGCCTTCCTCGAGGATTCTTTCTGCTTCTTTTGCATCTCTTGGCTCCTCGCTGCAGATGAAATTGAGGGGAATTTTATTTTTCGTCTCTGTGGCCGCAGTAATGACGAAGAATTCTTCCGGTTTGAATGCTTTTATTTCGCGTTCTCTTTCGACAATGATTCGAAGAGCGGGGGATTGGACGCGGCCAGCGGAAAGACCATATCGAACCTTTTTCCAAATGAGGCCGGAGAGATCATATCCGACGAGCCGGTCCAAGACGCGGCGCGCCTCCTGGGCGCGGCGCAAGTTTTCATCAATATCTCTCGCTTCGCCAAGCGCCGCCGTAACGGCGTCTTTCGTGATCTCGTGGTAGACGACGCGTTTTGGTTTGACGGTGATCCCGGCTTTCACCAATAACTCTGCCAAATGCCACGCGATAGCCTCGCCTTCACGATCCGGGTCGGTTGCGAGAATGATTTCGCTCGCGCCTTCCGCGAGAGATTCGATTTCGCTGACGACTTTTTCTTTACCCTTCGAAATTTCATAATGTGGCACGAAGCCGGCCGCGATATCAATCGCTTTTTTATTGCTCTTTGGCAGATCGCGAATATGTCCAACGGACGCCTTGACGGTGTAGTCGTCCCCGAGATATTTAGAAATTGTTTTCGCTTTCGCGGGCGACTCGACAATGAAAAGTTTCATAAAGTATGTGGAGTAGTATTACATGCTTATAAATTTATATGCAAATATAATCATGCCGACATCATTTGGCGGTAAGATGTTCTCCCAGGCAGAAGATCAAGAAAATTACAAGATTGCTTCAACTATTTATACTTTTCTTATTTCTCCCATTTCCTCTGCAATATAGCCATTCAGCTCAAGCGAAGCCAGTGTGATATTTGTCTTATGTGCGGGCCATCCGAGAAGACGAATGAGTAAATCGCGAGAGATCGGAGAGGAGAGCGCATCGAGTATCATTTTTTCCTCTTCGGTGCATTCCGAAAAATCTTTTTCTTTTTTTTGCTCGACTTTGAATCCGAGGACTTCCAGAATATTCTCGCTCGATGTGATGGGTGTCGCTCCAAGTCGAATCAGCATATTCGGTCCTTCGGAAAGCGACGAGGTAATGGGGCCGGGAAGCGCAAGAACGTCTCGATTGTATTCTGTCGCGAGTTTTGAAGTGATGAGGGTCCCAGACATTTTCTCTGCCTCTATGACGAGTGTGGCGTGCGACAGCCCCGCCATGATGCGATTTCGACGAGGAAAACTCCACGGGGTTGCTTGGAAATCCGGAGCGTATTCGGATAAAAGGGCACCCTTATTTTCCAAAATTTTTTTTGCAAGACGCACATTACTTCGCGGGTAGAGCACGCCGTCTTCAAGTCCGGAGCCTGGAACCGCAACGGTCGTCAGGTTGTTTTCAAGTGCTGATTCATGAGCCACCGAATCCGCGCCCATAGCAAGTCCTGAAATTATGACGATTGGATACCCCGAGAGTCCGGCGATAAGCTTTTCGCAGGCAGTTCTTCCATAAGGACTTATCCGCCGCGATCCAACGACCGTCAGAAATTTATTTTCTTCACCCGGGTACTGCCCTTGAATGTACAATTCTTTCGGCGGATCATTGATCTCTTTTAATAACGTTGGAAATTTCTCGGGTGTAAGTTTTGTAATCGTAGCTTTCATACAAATGACCTTTGGAGTATGTAGTATACAGTATTCAGTATTTAGTATGGTAGAGAAGCGGACGAATTTTCAAAATACTGTATACTAAATACTACATACTAAATACTAATTTATGCTCGATATCCGATTCATTCGAGAAAATAAGGACATCATCATTGCCGCGGCGAAGAAAAAGCGCATAGCTGTTGATATTGATGAGTTGTTGAAAGTAGATGAAGAACGGCGCGTCGAAATGCAATCAGCCGAGAAACTTCGCGCCGAGCAAAATGAGATGAGCAAGAAAATTGCGTATGAGAAGGATTTTTCCGCAAAGTCTCACATGATCGAGGAGATGAAAGTGGTGAAAGAGGAATTGGGTAAAATCGAAGTGAAGCTTGAGGGGATCATGAAGACTTGGCAATCCCTCATGCTCGCGGTTCCCAATATTCCCGATATTTCAGTTCCCGAAGGCGAGGACGAATCCAAAAATGTCGAAGTTCATGTGTGGGGAGACAGGCCGAATTTCTCATTTGAGCCCAAAGATCATCTTGAGCTCATGCTGAAGCTTGGAATGGTGGACATCGAACGCGGAACGAAGGTTCATGGGTTTCGGGGATATTTTTTGAAAGACGACGGGGCCGAACTTTCGTGGGCAGTCTGGAATTATGCCCGCGCATTCTTTGGCAAAAGGAATTTTACTCACGTCGTAGCGCCCGCTGTCGTCCGCAAAGAATATTTTTATGCAACGGGACATCTGCCAAAGGAAGCGGAAGATTTATTTAAGACACAGGACGACGATTATTTGGCTGGCACCGCGGAAGTACCGATGATGGCATATCACGCGGGTGAGATTTTGAGAAAAGAAGATTTACCCAAGCGGTATCTCGCGTTTTCTCCCTGCTACCGGCGTGAGGCGGGAAGTCACGGCAAAGATACGAAGGGGCTTATCCGTGTTCACGAATTTTATAAACTTGAACAGCTCATCATTTCGGAGGCGGACCACGCGCAGTCCGAAAAAATTCACGAAGAGATCAACAGGAATTTTGAGGAATTTATCGAATCTCTCGGCCTGCCGTATCGAAGGCTGCTTATCTGCGGCGGCGATCTTTCCGCGAGTAAGGTGAAGCAATACGATACCGAAGTCTGGTTTCCATCGCAGAAGGCATATCGCGAAGCTTCGAGCGCGTCGTATTTTCATGATTTCCAGACGCGCAGATTCAACATTCGCTATGATGCCGGCGACAAAAAACTTTTCGCGCATTCCGCGAACTCGACGGCCGCCGCCACCCCGAGGCTCATGGCGGCAATTATTGAAAATTATCAGCAGCCGGACGGAAAAATTGTTGTACCGGCTGTTCTTCGTCCGTATATAGGTAAGGAGGTATGGGAGTAGCGCTACGGCAATTTCGATCCGGCAAGCATATTAGAAGAAAGCGCAACATTCTTCTGCAGAGATTTTTAATCGTAGTCTCAATCTGCGCCGTGCTCGTGCTTGTCGGCGCGCTTTTGTCGCGGATCGGCGCGCTCTCTCTCACGCAGGTCGAAATTCGAGGGGCGAAAACGATTGCCCCTACAACGATAAAGGCGACGGCCATGTCATTTTTGCGGGGCAATCATTTATTTTTGTTTCGGAAAACAAATATACTTCTCTATCCGAGAAGCCGCATTGAATTCTCCATACTGGAGACCTTTCCTGCGGTCCGATATGCCACACTTTCGCTTGAAGGACGCCATACTCTGGTCGTCGATGTTGAAGAGCGCACGCCACAGTATCTTTGGTGCGGGACGAGTCGCGAAGATTTCGAAGCTGATCGCGGGAAATGCTTTTTTGTGGACCTGGAGGGCTACATATATTCCGAGGCGCCGGAATTTACTCAAGGTGTATATCGAAAACTTTACGGCGGCGATGCCGTTTCACCGCGTGAATTTTTTTTGGACAGCGAAGGATTTAAGAGTTTTGAAACAATACTCGAAGGTTTTTCCGGGATTCGTGTAGATGTTGACAGGATCTTTGTCGGAGACATTATGCCTGGCGGGCGCGAGACGGAAGGTTTTGCCGGGCCTACCATCATTAAGTGGAATCTACAGGATCCCGCGTCTGCGATCTCAACGCTAGGGGCAATCCTCAATGATCCGAGTCAAGGTATCTCTCTTGATGCCGGCACTATTGAATACATAGATGTGCGTTTTCCAAATAAGGCATTTTATAAGAGCCTATCTCCAATCTAATGCCTAGTTGAAACAGCCAAAATTCGTTGCGAAAATTGCAGATTTTGAGGAAGCATATCGAGATACGCTGACGAAAAATATGCAATTTGTAGCAGAATTTTGGATGTTTCAACAGGCAAGTCAAGGATTTGCGTCTTAAACTGCGGTTAGATTGGAGATAGGCTCTAAGGAAAAAGGGTCTGCATTGTCGGAAGTTTTAGGAGAATAGAGTATTCGAGCTTTCATGAACGGTATATACGGGGTAAAATATATTCATGCTTTTTGGTTTTTTTAGATCGTACGGTTTTTTTGTTACCGCATCTCTTTTTGTGGGGTGTGCGATTGGGATCGGTGTGTTTGGCGGTATAGATCTCGTGAAAGCAAAATTCGCGCAGGAATTCGGGGCGGATACTGTTCTTGGAGTTCGGCGCGGGACGGAAAAACTGATGACGCCCGAAATTTCCGTCCCGCCTGAATCTGGAGAGTTAAATGGGATTGCAGTGAATGAGCCGACGAAAGATTTCGGCACCGACCGGGAGTCCGCTTCGAACATAGACAATGACTTACTGAAGCGGATTGAAACCGCTTTGCCGAAGGTGAAAAAAAACGAAGGGATTACCGCCGAGTCTTTTCTTGTTGCCGATCTTGACTCCGGTAGTATTCTGACGGAGCGCAATATTGAAGACGTATTGCCAATTGCTTCAGTAACGAAACTTGTAACGGCGATCGTCGCAAAAGAAAGATTTGCGGAGGATGATCCGATTCGGATTAGTCGAGAAGCGGTGGCGACTTATGGAACGGCGGGTTCGCTTGTCGCAGGCGAAGAAATTCTCGTCAGAGATCTCTTATACGCGCTTCTTATCGAGTCATCAAACGATGCGGCCGAGGCGATTGCGATCGAGGCCGGACGGATTGATTTTTTGCGAGCAATGAACGCATTTGCGGTTACGATCGGGATGGATGATACCTATTTCAAAGACGCTTCCGGACTTTCGCCCGATAATCGCTCAAACGCTCGCGATCTTTTGAAGCTTGCGCGATATATCATGGCAAATAAGAAAGAACTCTTGTCGATTACGAAGACCAAAACATATCGCACAAAACAGCATGTTTGGAACAACACCACTCTACTCCTTGCACTCCCGGCTTACGCCGGTGGGAAAAACGGGTTTACCGATGAAGCGCTTCGCACTGCATTATCTTTTTTTGATGTAAAGGGTTCGGATGGCAGGATCCACACTCTCGTCGTTGTCGTACTTCGAAGCAGTGATCGGGAGGGGGACGTAAAGAAACTGCTTCGACAAGTAAGTTCATAGGATTCTCCGCGTCCGCTTTCTTGCTCGCACGGATTTTGCTATTGTCTCGTCATGTCATTTTTTTGGGAAAGGCTCATTAAGCCGGTTATAGTTCTTGCGCCCATGGCGGATGTTACGGATGTCGCTTTTCGCAAACTTATTGCCGAATTTGGAAAGCCGGACGTAATGTGGACGGAGTTTGTTTCAGCGGATGGTCTCTTGCGCGCTCCAGAAGAAGGGCGACGCAAACTGATGAAAGCGCTCGAATATTCTGAAAGCGAGCGGCCGGTTGTCGCGCAGTTTTTTTCTGCCGATCTGGTCGCTATGGAAAATGCCGCTCGTCTTGCCGCCGCGCTTGGTTTTGACGGTGTCGATATCAATATGGGGTGTCCTGACAGAAGTGTGGAGCGGCAGGGGTCAGGCGCGGCTCATATAAAAAATTCATCAATCGCTAGGGAGATTATTCGCGCCGCGAAGCGCGGCGCCCCGAACCTTCCCATTTCGGTCAAGACTCGAATTGGTTATAACAAGAATGAACTTTCCACGTGGCTTCCAGAGCTTTTGTCCGAAGACCCCGCAGTCGTTACAATTCACGCACGGACCCGTAAAGAAATGTCGAATGTCCCTGCGCGATGGCAACACGTGCGAGAGGCTGTGGAGATTCGGGATAATTTAAAATCACGAGCGCTTATTTTTGGAAATGGAGATGTGAAAGATGTGCCTCATGCGTTCGAGCTTGCAAAAGAATATGGCGCGGACGGAGCCATGCTTGGCCGCGCAATTTTCGGAAATCCGTGGCTTTTTAAGAATTTGAAAGATCGAGAGCGGGGGATAGCGTATACACCGAATCCCGATGAGCGAATTACGGCGCTAGCTAGGCACACGGAATATTTTAATGAATTTTTAGATGGCTGGAAAAATTTTGCGATTATGAAGAAACATTTTAAGGCGTACATTAGTGGGTGGGATGGAGCGAAAAATTTGCGCGGCGAGCTTATGGAAACGAATTCTGCAAAAGAAGCTCTTCGTATCTTACAAATCGCCAAACGGTAGCAGTTTTTTGCCATCTTTCTTGACAAAAACTAATATATGGCTGATTATCACGATTAAATAAGTACACAAGACAACACGAAAGGTAACGAGTGAAAAAGACATCAGTTGGTATTGTTTTTCTTACGGAAATCGAATCGATGGGCGGAATCGTGGCCCGGAGTATGTCAAATAACGGCTCATGGGCGAGCAGAAAAGCCCTGCGGAAACGACATGGGTCGAACAGAGCTGTACCGAGAAATTGGAGAGGAACTTGGCCAAGAGATCAGATCTCGCGTCGAGTCTAGTTATGGCGACAAAATGATACTTCTCGTGGAGAGGCATGACGATAAAGAGGACGTCTATACATACGGTTTGTATGTCGAGAGTTGGTTTCTTGCTTTCATCAAGCTGAATGCATCATCTGGAGGACTTCGATTTATAACACAGCCCAAGCTCCAAGATGTTCGAGATATTCACTGCGTCGACAAAGTTGTGGGAGTGGAAGTCCGAACAATAAATGCCATGTTTCCTGATGAAAAGGAAGCGGTACGGCTCGCATTTGAAAAGGTTGATGAGATGCGTAAAAATACGCTCGCAGTTTAATTTCGTTAACCCCTGACCGACAAAAGTCGGTTTTTTATTGTAGTGTAATTCTCCACACCTTAAAGCAAGGAAAACTTCATATTGAGCCGTATTCTGGAAAGATGACAAAAGGTATTTTTCTATATGGTGTCTCAACAAAGCCGTTTACACGAGGGTGTGGATAGTTACGTGTGTATTGACTTGACAATAGTTACGTTACCTGCTAAGATACACGCTGTTCGGATTGAGGTGGCGTCGTGTCATTTCTGATGTATCCGAAAGTTCATTCAAGTAAGTTAAACCTGAAAGGCTCCTTTTATGAATGACCCTCCGTTCTCCGCGACCGGGTTGTCAAAAATAAATTAATCACAACAACGCCGCCGGCCTGGCCAGCGTCACGATAAATGATGCTTAGCCTGTCGAAAGCTTTTGAAAGGAGGTTTATGTCAGGATTTACCTAAGTACGCTCGCGGTGAGTCTGTAGAAGGCAGTAATGCCAGCAACTGCGCTCGCGTCCCTAACAGGATAGCGCGGTCAGTAGACTCACCCTAGTCCAAAAAAAAATTTTTAACAGCCCGCCTAAGTTTTGCATCAGCAAAATTTGGGCGGGCTAAATTTTTTGTGCAATTCCATTTCCATTTTTCTTTCCTTTTCGTATAATGCATTTCAGACGTAGCTCATCGCATGCTACTAGTCTCTCTAAAGAAAGGTGGTGATTTAATTGCTTGCATTTGGTTCTCCGAAACGGCTCTCGTTTTGTCAACTCAAACCCCGATGAAGGAGGTGATCAATCTCGGCGTGCCAACGGGGCACGCCGTTATTTTTATTATCCAATAAATACGTGACAAGGAATTTCTCGAATTTTCATAATTTTTTAGTCGGGGGGGGGGGTAAAACGAACTTACTGAAAAGTGTACGATATATCGTACACTTTAACTTGCGCGTGGTTGCGTGTCGCACTTAGAGCTTAGAACTCATTTCAAAACTTACCATGGCAAATATGATTCAAGCCATTTCGCATCGTCGATTCGCAGTATTCGGTAAAAAACG
>Ga0209542_10009981_pt1 | contig 17271 bp, 22 predicted proteins | sample RifCSPhighO2_01_FD_184028 | JGI IMG/M metagenome (GOLD analysis project Ga0209542, IMG submission 184028) | Soil microbial communities from Rifle, Colorado - Rifle CSP2_plank highO2_0.1 (SPAdes) (version 2) | ecosystem: Environmental > Terrestrial > Deep subsurface > Rock core/Sediment ...
CAACCGGTTTTCTTTTTATATTCATATTTGTTTTAATCACACTCTCTTTTTTATTGTCTATTTTCATTATATTCTCCTTTTCCATATGATTTTCCCATTTTGTTTTCTTTTGCCTTAAGGATTTCTCATTCTATTTTCTTTTGCCTTAAGGATTTTCTTTTACTTTATGTTTTCTTTTTGCCTTAAGGATTTTTCTTTTACAAAAGAAAAATGCTTATTTCAACGACCCATCTTCTTTGAGTATCTTCTTAAGTTTTCCAGGAAGAGTTTTCAAATTGCCCCATCGGAAAAACAAAAGGAATCTTGCAAGATGGACTATGGTTCTTTTCAAACCATGTATCAATGAAGCTCCAAGAGTCATCTTATGCCTTAAGCCTTTGTATATATGATAAAGGAAAACTAACCCAATAATCAGGAATATTAATTGCAATATCCCAAATCCAGGTTTAACCAGCCCATAAGCAACAGCCTCGCTATTTGAATAGGTATTTAATGGCAGTTCAAAATTCTTTGAAAACTCTTTGTTGTAAGCATCCTTGTAAATCACATTAAGCAGGATTTTAGGGTTGCTCTTGGCAGCATGAATCTTAAAGCTTGCAGTCTGGAAATCATCAGGGTCAAGATTCCCGAGGTAAATCTTGTCATTTGAAACCAAATCATATTCTTTGGAAGGCAAAACCTCTAAGCTAATGAATTTTACTTTTGAAGGTCCAATATTGCTCACAGAGATTATAACCTCCCCAGTATCCCCTTTCCTCGCAATTTTGCTGTCATCAATGTTATAATCTAATTCAGGCTCAGAATAAACCAATAAACCAATGCTGTCGTTTCTGCTAAACTTGTTATTCTGATCATCCAGATAGGTAAGCACAACAGGAATCCTATAAGGTTTGGATTCTGCATTTGTATCAGCTATGACCTTAAAAGAAATTTCAGCCTTGTCACCAGGAGCTAATTGAGCAATTCTTTTTTCAGAGCTCGTTTCCAAAGGTGTAAATGGAGTATTGCTCAAATCCAATTTTAATGCAACATCTCTCATATAAGATGATGCCGAATTTTTTAGTTCGGCATTAAGCTCAGCCTCGCTTCCAGCAGGAATTTTCTCAGGATTAGATTTTAATGAAGCTATTGCCAGGGTTGTTTCAATCGGCCTTACATTGATGCTCAGATAACCTTCACCATCTAAGCTTCCTTCAGTATCAGAGCTATACCTGAATTTTATTCTGTTAACCCCGTCAGGAGAATCAGGAGCAGCTTTAACTCTGTAAGTAATATCCCTTACCTCACCATCATCCAGGCTTCCTAAATCTCTGTCATATCTCTCAGGGTCTAAAACACTAAATGGATATTCTTTAAGCATCTCAATCTTTAAATTCTTAATAACATAATCCCCTTTTGCATTCGAAGTCAGTGCCTGCACTCTAATCTTCAAATCAAAGGATTCTCCAGGCTTAACAGGGTCTGGAGTTTGACTAATCAAACTTATTTTTACTTTGTTTCCAGGAAATGTAATGCTTGAACCAGCATACACCATTCCAGAAAGAATCAACAGCAATACAAATAACAGCCATAGTTTTCTCATCTTTGTGTCCTCCCATCAACAAGATGGATAACTCTTTCAGCATAGTGAGCAAGTTTCTCATTATGCGTAATCATGATAATTGTTTTTTTATCTTTTCTATGAAGTTCTGTAAGCAGCTTCATAATTTCATTTTCAGTTTTCGAATCTAAGTTCCCTGTTGGTTCGTCAGCAAGAATCACTTCAGGATCATTTGCCAAGGCTCTCGCTATTGCCACTCTTTGCTGCTGCCCTCCAGATAACTGGTTAGGCCTATTAAACATTCTATCGCCTAATCCAACCTGTTCAAGTAAATACGAAGATCTTTTCTCACTTTCCAAAGATTCAACACCCTGAAAAACCATTGGAAGCATAACATTTTCTAAAGCACTCATACTAGGTATTAAATTAAACGATTGAAATACAAAACCGATTTTCTTCCCTCTTATTGTAGCAAGATGGTCCTCAGAAAAATGCGCAATATCCTGCCCATCAAGGAAGATATTCCCACGAGTAGGAATATCCAAACATCCGATGTGGTTCATACACGTGCTTTTTCCAGAGCCGGATTTGCCAAGCACAGCAACAAACTCGCCTTTTCTAATGTTCATGCTCAACCCGCGCAAAGCAGGGATTTCAATCTCACCAACATGGTACACCTTCCATACATCTCGTAATTCTATGATGGTATTTTTTTTATGCATTTTCTTCCCTAAGCACTTTTCATTTTCTTTTCTTTTTCCCCGAGGGCTTTTTCTTTTGAAAAAGAAAAAGGGCTCTTCCATACATCTCGTAATTCAATGATAACATCTTTTTTATTCATCCTATATCCTATTTAAATCTAATATAGCTCTTTTTAATATGCTTCTTATTTTAGCTTCTTTATTAATATGTTTTCCTCCCATATAAATATTAATGAGCACTTTTTTAAGCTCCATCGCCTCTTTGGTTAATTTTCCAAAAGGCATCTTTCCTTTTTTCAAGTCTTCAAATGCCATAAGCAAAGATTCATTGTAATCAACTTTTTCATGAACATATAGCTTGCTAAACAATCTTATGTTCTTATTAATCTCTTCTATAATCTTTTCAGTGGTGTTTGAAAGCTCTTTAGCTTCTTTCTTTCCATTATTTGTGAGGCTGTAAACTTTCCTCTTCCCACTAACCCTGACATCAACAAGTTTTCTCCTGGACAATTCATCAAGAACAGGATACATGCTTCCAGGACTTGGTTTCCAGCCAGAATGCTCATATATAGCCTTCATTAAATCATACCCTGAATAAGGCTTCTCTTTCAATAATTGTAAAACAATAACTTTGAGCTGCATATGCATCGATATCGATATATCGGGTTAGTCATATATAAGTCTTTCGCCGAAAAACAATGAGAAACGCAAAGCCGAAAATGACAAAATAAATGGTATATAAAGCTTGTTGTGACAATCCCATAAAAGATTCAGAAGAATTTTCATAGAAAAGTTTATAACTAACCACAGTAATTCCGTTTTGGGGGTGCCAAAAGATGGTTATAAAAAGGTCGATGAAAGAAGACATGAAAAAGAAAAGAGGAATAGAAGAAGACGAAGACATGGATGACGAAGAAGAAGACGATGATGACGAAGACATGGACGAAGACGATGATGACGATGATGATGACGATGATGACGATGATGACGAAGAGGAAGAAAAAGGTCCAGATGATGACGGAGTTGATGAGTAAGTGATTACTCATTATTTTTTCTTTTCTCTTTATTCTCTTTCTATTGTTTTTATTTTTACATAATCAACATTGTTTCTTTCGCGAGGACTTTCTTTACAAAGAAAGGCTCCAATATCTTTAAATATCCTGGGCTGCACAGGGTTTATAAGGGGGACGCTGGTGACCCTTATTTGCGGGGATGCCGGAGTGGTCAAACGGAATAGTCTCAAAAGCTATCGGCTTAGTGCCTACACAGGTTCGAATCCTGTTCCCCGCACAACCTTTTTCTTTTGTAAAACACAAAGGTTGCATTGGCAACCTTGGTGCACCATCTTTCTTGTTGGAAAGATTAGCGGAAAAACTTTGTATCCATAAAGAAAACGAGATGTTGTATTTAAACACTAAAATTCTCTGAATTTTGGTGTGATCAAGAACAATTGTTCTTGACAAAAGAACTAAAACTGCCTTCAAAATAGAAATAACCAAAACAAAGAATATAAGAAGTTTTCTTTCTTCTATAAATAATGGAAGAATACTGTAGAGATGCAGAATGCGGAAAAGTCCTTGGAAAAGACACGTATTATGATGACCAGGGCAGAGGTTATTGCAATCCAAAATGCAGAGCAATGGCAGCATTGGATGAATCAAATCTTATTTTCTCATTAAGAGCAAAAGGCATAGAATATCTTGTTGAGCCAAACGGTCAGCTGGTTCCTTTGAAAGAACAACCAACAAGAAGAAGATAATTAAAACTCAACCTTAACAGCTTTCTCAGCACCTTCATCAGCCTGGAAACTTGTTTTTGTTTCAAACCCAAACCATCCAGCAATAATATTTGAAGGGAATCTTCTCACTTTCAAATTGTAATTTTTAACAGCTTCATTGAAATTATCCCTGTCTACTTTAATCCTGTTTTCTGTTCCAGCCAATTCATCCTGCAAGCTCAAAAAGTTCTCAGTTGATTTTATTGCAGGATAGTTCTCATAAACAAGATTTATTGCAGTATTAATCTTCTGTCCAAATAAATCAATCTCTTGAGGAGTTCCAGCATCAGTAATTCCTGTTCTCAAAGCAGCAATATCTGTCTGCATTTTCTTTTCAAAGTCAGCAGACGCCTTTACAGTAGAAATTAAGTTAGGAATCAAGTCAATTCTTCTCTGATAAGCTGTCTGAACATTGGCCCATTTCTGTTTTACATTTTCATCGCCAGAAACCAAGCCATTGTAAGAACCCCAAAGTGTTCCAACTAAAATAAGAACAATCAGCGCAATCACTCCAAGAATAATCCATCCTTTAGTTTTCATATTATTCTATTTCCTTTTGCTGTTTTTAACTCTTTTGTTTTACCTTGTCCATATTTCATCTTCTTTTAGAGAACAAAAATGGCAATTTCCATATTCAAATCTCATCAGCAGTTAATACCAAGATATAATCAAAATACAGGCTCGAAGGATTCCATTCAGGATTAACCAACTTAACAAACTCAACCATTGTTCCTTTACAATTTATAATACGCTTATCCTTCCCATTTATACTATCTACATTACCACAAAAAATCCACCCATCTGGAAGATTGTCATTATTCTTATCCTCACCTATAAGAATCTGTAATGCAAGGTAGTTATCATTGTAACTAATAGGAACAATAGTAATTTGAACTGTTCCAGTGTGGCTTAAAAAAGATTGGTTGTGCTGTTTAAATGCAAACTGCATATCTGCCTTTGGAGGCATCTCACACTCATCAATTAATCCATTAGCATTCCACCAGTTATCAACATAGTCATCGCTCAAATAAGGAGCATTATTGCAATATTTCTTATCGGTGCCATGTTTGAGCAATAATCTGTTCACAGGAACATCTTCACATGAGCCGTCATCCTTGCAAACTCTTCTGGTTTCCTTGCTCGGTTGTATAATCTTATCAACAGAAACCATCTTGCAGTTATGGTTTTCATCACAAATTTCATATTCATAAGAATTCTCCTTAGGTGCGTCAGCTATTCTAATTTCATTTAAATAATTCTTAGCACAACCGCTAATTGCTACTAAAACAAATAAAATTAATAAAACAATTATTTTTTTCACATTAATAATTAATTTTAAATCTATATAAATTTTACTTCGTCTTTTTCTTCTGCCCAAACTCAACCATCTTCTCAATTTCTTTATCATCTAACCAAATCCCATGACACTTATTGCAAACATCAATAGTCACTCCCTGTTTAGTTACTTTCTCCATTGCTTTCTCGCATCTAGGACACATCAATAGTTTTTCCTTATTCTCATCTCTTTTCTTCCAAAATCTTAAACTCATTTTACCTCCTAATATCCCCCACTAGCTCCCCCACCACCGAAATTTCCCCCACCAAACCCGCCAAAATTCCCTCCAGAACCAGGATTGAATCCACGGCCCCGCATCATCTGCGATGCAAGAAAGCCAGCGAAAAAAGCCTTATCATGATGTTTTCCTCTTTTTACTTTCACCCTTGTTTTATAACTAATGTAAATGATAACAAGAAAAATAATCAACGCAATTACAAAGAAAATAATCGCTATTTTAGCATTTCCAAAACCAATATTATTTTCACTTGGAACTCCAGAAAGTTCTTTCTCAATCTCATTAACAGAATTTAGGATTCCAACACCATATTCTCCATTTTTAAGAGCAGGAACTAATTGATTCCTTGCAATTCTTCCAACCTTAGCATCATTCAGCCAAGGTTCTAATCCTCGACCAACTTCAAATCTCCAAGCTCTATCCTCAACAGAAATCAATAATAACAAGCCATTATCTTTCTCAGTATTTCCGAGTTTTCCTTCAGCAACCTTAATTGCAAATCCCTCAATATCTTCTCCATTTATATTTCTAACAGTAACAACCGCAATCTGTGCAGTTCCATTATCATAAATCTTTTGCAATAAAGAATTAATCTGCAATTTAGAGCCATCATCAATAACATTTGCATAATCATTGACCAAACCATTTAATTTCACATCTTCAGGTTTCTCAGCGTTTACAATAGGCAACAACAATCCAAGAATCAATAAAAAACAAAACAGTCTTCTCATAATAAGCTGAAAGTTTCAAGATATAAAAAACTATGCACTAAACGCTTCTACGATTATTAAAATCATTTTTCAGCAACCTTCCATAATTGTTCAAAATATTTTAAAAAAGACTTGCTTAGCTCCTTACTTTTAGTAAGAGTTGCTACAAGTGGCTCAGTCCACATAAAGACAGCAACATAATCCCCAAAAATGGCTATTGTAGAGGGATTAGACAACTCAGAAGGAATGAATCTTACATCATTCAGCCTATGCTCTATAGGTTTATTTCCTTTGATATAGATGAGTTTTGCACGAACATTTCTTAGCCCTCTTTCTTTCATGTACTGAGAGAGTTTGATGGGAAATCTTTTCTCCCATTCTTCTGATGCTCCAATACCGTAAATTGTTTTTCTTTCTTTAAGAATCTTATTGAGGATTGCTTTAAATCCTTCTTTACCCTCATAAACTTCAACAAAAGGTTTCTCTTTAAAGCTCGAAATTTTTTTTTCTAAATCAGGAATTATCCCCTTAATCGCCTCTTCTTTTTCTTTAATAAAATCAAGAAGATTTTGTGGGTCTGCAACCTTGTAATATTTGACATTAAGTTTTACTGTAAAAACCACGAGCCCCTTTTTAATCAGCGCGTTTAATGAATCATAAATATTCGTTCTATGCTCTTTTGTAACCTTGGCTAATTGAGTTGCAGTGGTTTCTTCAAAATTAAATAGCTGTAAATATGCTTCAGCTTCCCTATCTGTAAGCCCAGCATTTTTTAACACTTCTTTCATAGTAGTGTATAAATACACTACACATATTTAAGTGTTGTGTAGGAACCACCGCCTTATGATGAAAATCGCATTAGCCTCTCTTTTGGGAGCCGAACATTTGTCTGTCCATAGAAAGAATGTGTTCAACGAGCTCGAACCATACGGCTTGTTGTGCATCGGCGGTACAGCTCAATCATTAGGGTATGATGTAAAAATCTTTCATCCTTATCAAAATGCTAATAGTACAGAAGAACAAATGGTCCGTAATATCATTGATTACCAGCCAGATATCCTTGGTATTTCTAGTATGACAAATACCTTTAATCGTTCTGTAAAATTAGCTGAACAAGTAAAATCTAATTATCCTTATACAAAAGTAATCTTTGGCGGAGACCACATCGGAACAAATGCATCTGATGTTCTAAACCACCCGGTCATTGATGTTGGTGTTTATGGGGAAGGGGAAGAAACATTCAAAGAACTTCTTTTGCATTACGATTCAGGGCAGAAGAATTTGGAAAATGTTTTTGGAATCGCATTTTCTAAAGGAGACGAGATTGTAATCACTCCCCCCAGACCCAGATTAAAAGACAGAACAAATCTCCCTCTTCCCTTAAGAGATAAAGAAATAATTCAGGCATCCCGAATTGGACCTTTAATGTATCCATCATATTCAGATCAGACAGGGGTTGTAACAACAATGCTCCAGTTTGGTTGTCCTTTAGGTTGTACCTATTGTAGTGCAACAACCTTATATGGAAAATCATTAACACGCACCTCTCCAGAAAGGGTCGTAAGTGAATTAAGAAATCTAAAAGAAACATTTGGGGTGAACACAGCATTTTTTACAGACTTAACATTTAATCTAAACCATAAACTATCCGAAAATCTTTGCAGCGCTTTAGAAAAAGAAAATCTTGGAATGGGCTGGACAGCAATGGTAAGACCAACAAGTCCATTAAATCAACCGATGTTAAGAGAATCTACTCTTGAAGCAATGGTTGCAGGAGGTTGCACAAAGATTGCATTTGGAATTGAGAGCTTGGAAGAGAGCGCCATGCAGGATTATCATAGACCAACCTCTTTAGGGGAAGATGAAAAGACGTTAAGGACAATTGATAGACTAGGAGCATTATCAAAGGTGTTTTTAATAGTAGGGCACCCAAATGAAACCGTAGCATATTACGACAAGGTTATTCAAGCATTAAAATTGCTTAAACCAGATGAAGTAAGAATATCTTATTTAACACCTTTCCCTGGAACAGAGCTATGGAAATCTCTTGGGGACCAAAGAGAAGAGTTATTATTAACTAAAACTTACAATGATTATACAACTTTCAAACAGGTAATGAAGATGAGGCATGTAGTACCCGAAGTTCTAGAAATGCAAAGGAGAAGAATTTTAATAGAATACTACAATTCAGATGAATATCTACGCCACCTAAAATATAAAGTCAAAGCTAATCCTCGGTTTGAAAAGAGCTTTTCTGAATTTCACCATCTGTTAAGGGAGAGAAGAGTAATTTAATCTATAGGAAAAACAAAACAGTCTTTTCATAGAATTAAAAAGAGATGCAGACTTAAAAAACTATCTTCTCAAGAATAGAAATATTTATATTCTCATAACCATTAATAAAAGTATGATTCTCATACCTCAAAGATATTCACCTGGAACCTTAATCAAAAGACTAGAAGATTCACCTATTTTTGGGGTTACTTTTGATACATATACTCAAGAAGTTTCAGGGGGAGAAGAACAAAGAAAAAAATTCTCAATCCAAGGACCCCATAGAGAAAGTGCAGATAAAACCCAAGGTACAGGGAGTTATAATGGAACCCTTTTGCGTACTCGTATTGAACTTATCGCACTTGAAGCAGCAGAGCAAGAAGTTTCTGTAACAACAAGACGCCCATTATCACAGAGTGAAATTGTGGACAAAATGACAGCACTTTTAGGCAAACCTTCAAGATGGAAAGATGAAGATTTTTGGTTTACAGCAAGATATGATTTTTCACAGAAAGGTTACATCCCAAACATCTATGATGTTGCCGTAATGACAGAAGGACAAGCAAAATTGTACTTGCAAAACATTAGCGAGGGTAAGAGAGTAATAGATAGAGAAGGAGTGGTTAAAGTAGAATACGGGGTTATATGGGGTAAACTTCCAGCAGGAATAAACAAAAGAGTTCTCAGAAAAGATAAAAAATAATTAAATAATCCTCGCTTCCAAAATAACAACATCTTCTATTGGTTTATCGCCAGCAGAGGTTTTAACTTTGCTGATTGCATCAACAACTTCCATCCCAGAAACAACCTTTCCAAAAACAGGATGTTTCCCATCTAAGAAATTATTGTTGACAAGATTAATGAAAAACTGGCTCCCTCCTGTATCAGGTCCAGAATTAGCCATTGAAATTGTTCCTCTATCATTTCTATTCCCAGGAGTAAACTCATCTTTTATCTTATACCCCGGACCGCCCATTCCAGTTCCAGTTGAATCCCCACCCTGAATCATAAACCCAGGAATCACTCGATGAAAGATTACACCATCATAATATTTTTTAGTAACCAAAGATTCAAAATTTCCAGCAGTAATCGGCATATTCTTATCCAATTCAATCACAACATCTCCCATATTGGTATGCAACAATATTCTCTCTGAATTTCCAACAGCTTTTTTAGTAACAGCCATAACAATCCCTCCTATAACTACTAATACAATAATAATCAGTATCAACCACTTTTTATTCATACTATTGAAAAATAAAACCCCTATAAAAATCTATCCAACTCAAATAAATTATATTCTTTAACATACAGATTAAAAACACTAAAATTCAATGAACGCTTAATTCCTTTGGAACACTAAAATCCTTGATTTTGGGTGTACCCAAGAACATGGTTCTTGGTATTGGCGTGCTCAGGAACGTGGTTCCTGACATTTTGGTGTCTCAAAAATATAGATTACAATATATATTTTTAAAACAATAGACAGACGACAGCAACCTCCGCCAGCTTTTTAAATCAAATAAGATTAACACACACTTATGAACCAAAATCAATCAATTAGGCTGTTTGAAAACAAAAAGGTAAGGACCAAATGGGTTGAAAATGAGGAAAAATGGTATTTTCCAATTATTGACATTATAGCAGTTCTAACAGATAGTATTGACCCTGGAGCTTATTGGCGTAAGCTTAAAGAACGTTTAAAGGCTGAAGGAAATGAAACTGTGACAAATTGTCACACTTTGAAATTGATTGCTTCTGATGGCAAGATGAGGCTCACAGATGTTGCAGATACTGAACAATTATTAAGATTGATACAATCAATACCTTCAAAGAAAGCAGAGCCATTCAAAGCTTGGCTTGCAAAGGTTGGTTATCAAAGGATTGAGGAAACAGAAGACCCCGAGTTAGCATTTGATAGGGCAATGAAAACATATCTGCAAAAAGGCTATTCTAAGGAGTGGGTTAATCAAAGGCTTAAAACCATAGAAGTGAGAAAAGACCTGGCAAACGAATGGAATAGGGTGGGAATAGAAAAAGAATCAGATTTTGCTATTCTTACTAATGAAATTACAAAAGCATGGTCCGGGAAAACAGTTTCAGAATACAAGCAATTAAAGAATCTAAAAAAAGAAAATCTCAGAGATAATATGACTAATCTTGAACTTGTTTTAAATATGCTTGGAGAAGCTACAACTACAGAACTATCAAAAAAAGAAAATCCGAAAAAGTTTGATGAGAGCAAAAAGATAGCTGTAAGGGGAGGGACTGTTGCAGGAAATACAAGAAATGATATTGAGAAACAGTTAGGGGAAAGTATTGTTACTTCAAGAAATGCAAAAGATAATATTTTAGAACGGTCTAAGAATAATCCCCAAATAGAAAGTAAGATAACAAAAAAAGATAAAAAGAGAGTGAATTAAAAGACTAAATTTTTATTAGATCTTTTCTAATTCCAATCCAATTTGAACCAAAAGAAAACTATTTAACCAACAATTATTTCCAAGTATCTATGTCCATAAAAAAACAATTTGAGACACTAAAAGAAAACTGGCTCTTAGCTTTAATCATGCTTATTGTCTTAGGAGCAGTATTTCTAACAGATAATCAAGGAATAAATCCTTTAGCAAGATTATCAGCAGACCAGCAGGAATCTTTTGCTCAGGGAGGAATAGCTGCAAAGTCTTACATGCCCTATCAGCAGGATTTCGCTCCAAATGTTCAGGAAAGAATCATAACAAAAACTTCTTCATTAAACATAGAAACAAAAACAGGAAAATTCAAGGAAGCAGAATCTCAAGTTAAATCAATAATAAGCTCAACAGATTCAATATTATTAAATGAAAACATTAATTCCTATGATTACGGCAAGAAAACATATTACTCAGGAAGCTATGAAATAAAAGTAGAAACAACAAAATACCAATCAATTTTAGAACAATTAAAAAAAATAGGCGAAGTAAAATCTTTCAATGAAAATTCAAACGATGAAACCCAGCAGCATCAAGATTTAACAGCTTTGATTGAAACAGAAAAGTCCAGATTAGCAAGATATCAGCAAATGTATAAAGAAGCTTCTTTAGTTTCAGATAAAATCCAGTTATCAGACAAGATTTTTGATGAAGAAAGGTTAATTAAAAGTTACGAAGACTCATTAAATGGCTTAAACAATCGAGTATCCTATTCATCGATCTATTTGTCAATCAATGAAAAGCAATCAGATTATTCAAACATTGTCTGGGCAAAGTTCTCGCAATTAATCCAGTCATTGGTAGAAAGCATCAATTCATTATTCAAATTAATTTTCATAATCCTGCCATGGGCTTTCGCTATTTTCATTATCTGGATTATTATAAGACTAATAAAAAATCACTAAAGAAACATTTTATAAATTTTCCTCTCATTAAGATATAATGGTAGAGCTTCTTGGAACAGAAATCGAATGGAGTATATCACCGCCAGAATCTTATTCTCCAAGAAGTAGCAGTGAATTTCAAAAGAGCATAGAAGAATATCACGAAGAATTTTCACAATTTGCATGCAGCACAGAAATATCTTTAAGATATTTGGATAATCTCTTCCTAAGACTTTGTAATAATAAAAAACTCTTTGAAAATCTAAGTTTACTCCCATACAAAGCAGGAGATAACATGGCCTGGCTCAGTAATGGCTCAATCTTGTATAAAGATTCAACAGGCCATTTTGAGTCAACAACCCCAGAATGCAGAAATGTATTCGATGCAGCAGGTTATGAAGTAGCTTCAGAATTAATCTTGCAATCATTAATTTCAAGGTTTGCAGCAAGACAAGGCTATGAAGAAACACCATTAATGTTAAAATACAACTCAGACGGAATTGAATCATGGGCTTATCATGAAAATTATAGCATTGCTAGTAATCTTGGCAACAACACTCTTTATAGAATTTTAACATTCCTAACAACCAGGGAAATCTTTTCATCCCCAGGGCATATCCGTGATAAATCAATCACAACAAGAGACAGCACAATAGACGATTATTTTGAACTAAGCCCAAGAGCGAAGTTCATTAGAAAATCAATTTCAGGACACGCAACAGTAGGTTCTGAAGCTTCAAGTGAAAGACCAGTCATTATGAGCAGAGATGAATCATTAATGGACTCTCAAAAGTACAGAAGAATTCAAATAGTCTCTGGAAATCCAACAATGTTCCCTTACACAACGGCATTAAAACTAGGAACAACAAAATTAGTCCTAGAATTATTAGAAATCATGCCAGGTTTCTCAATTCCTGGAACAAGAATCCCTCCAGAAGAAGCAATAAAACAAATTTCAATACACCCATACGACCGTTTAGAGTTAGAATCAGGAGAAAGATTAACACCATTAGAAATACAAAGAAAATATTGCTTAGAGCCAGCGATTAAACATTTTCAAGGAAAAAGTAAAGAAACAGACTGGATATTATACAATTGGGGATTAGTTCTTGATTTATTAAAAGATTCAAAAAAAGAACTGCCAGAAACATTAATAGGTTTCTTAGACTGGCCAACAAAAAGATACTTATTGGGCATATTTGCAGACAATCAAAAGTTAACCCTGCCGGGAGAAGAAGCACTTTTGCAATTAAAATGGAAAGATAAAGAGTTCCATAACATTGACCTAGGAATGAGCCTAATTTTTCCCTATCTTTCAGCATCTCACTATTATCCTTTAAACCCAGAAGGTATCTTGCATAGAATCTTCACCCCTCCAAACACAAGAGCATTAATCAGAGGAACAATTGTAAAACATTTTCCAAAAGAAACAACAGGAATAAGCTGGCAATCATTATCATTAAAAAGAGGAATTATTGATCTTGGAAATGTTGTCGAGTTAAAACAGCCAGAGAAGCTTCTACATTCATTTCAAGAAGAAAATCCAGATTTAGAAAAATTCATAACTCTTTGCAAAGAAGAGCAAGAGGTAAGCATAAGCCCCCCAAGTAAAATATCAGAAAAATATCTGATTAGAACAAATCAAGGAAATACGCCTCCCGAAGGACCAGCTTTTTCAAGTTAAGGAAACAGAAAACTCTTTAAACCATAATTTTAATTCTGCATTATGGACTACATTCAATTGCAAAAAAAGTTCAGGCGAGGCCCAGCTATTGTCCTTCCAAAAGACATAGCAATAATCATAGCAAACACAAATCTAGACAAGTCATCAATTGTCATTGACGCTGGCTCAGGCTCAGGATTCCTAACTTGTTTCCTGGCAAGATTCGTTAAAAAAGTCTATTCGTATGATAACAGAAAAGAATTTCTTGAAATCTCAAAATCAAACGCAGCTTCTTTAGGATTAAAAAACATCACATTTAAACTAGGAGATGTACACGAATCAATCAAAGAAAAAAACTTAGATTTAATTACTTTAGACTTAAAAGAGCCAGAAAAATCAATTGAACATTGTTATCAAGCTCTAAAACAAAATGGATACCTAACAGCATATTTGCCGCATATTTCACAAGTTCAAAACTTAGTAAAAAACAAACGCAATTTTCAATTAATAAAAGTTCTGGAATCAATAGAACGTCCATGGATAGTCGATGAAGTAAGGCTAAGACCAGAAAACATGATTCTCGGGCATACAGGATTTGTAGTTATTTTAAAAAAAATCTAATGTTTTGAAACAGTTGTTGAAGTGCCGCTTCTTCCTTTATGCTCAGCATAATCAACCTGACCAATAACAGGTCTCTCTATCTGCCCATAAACAACCTTAAAATTAATTCCTAAAGTATTAAATTGACTGGGAGCAGTTTTAACATTACTTCCTTTAGGCAACCTATCAACAGCATAATAATTAATTCTGGCACCGAATTAGACTAAAGAAGAATACACTCCTAAGATATAAGCCAAAGCCTGATTAGCTTTCAAAGGTTTCTTATAGTCAGGAGTTAAATGAATAAGCATGTCAACTCTATCTCTAGAATCCTGGCTCAATCCAAAAGTGTCATTCCCGAAAACAAGCAATATTTTCTCATCGCTCTTGAAAACACTTTTCAATTTTTCCTCATTCTCATTCCCATTCTTGCTAAACCCAATCTTTTTAAAATTTTTAATCTCATTTAAATCCCTATAAACATCAACATTAAACTCAGACAATTTTCCTTTAGTTATTGACTTGGCTTTATTCAGCAGTTTTAAAAATTCACTTTTATTATTATGAATCACTTTCAATTCCAAACCAAAAATCAAGCACAATCTTAAAACATCAGAAACATCTTCAACCAGTCGAGGATGTTCAAGCAAAACAGAAAGGTTCCTATACTTATTCTTATCTCCAAGTTTAACTTCGTTTTTAAAAGATAATATCCTATAGTACATTCCTTTATCATTAAAAACTTCAATCAATAAATTATTCTCAGAATCTTCATTAAATTTAATTAATTTAATTATTTTTTTCTTAATTGCATTCTCAGGAATCCTTGCATTATAAACTTTAATTTTAATCTTAGCATCTTTAAACTTCCCAGCAATTCTTAAAACACTCTCTCTTAAACTCTCCTGGGAAAAGCTAGTCATATCTTTCTCAAAAATTAATATTCTTTCAATCTCTTTAAAATACTTTAACTTTCTATAATTATCAATCTCAACATTCAATCTATCCTTAATAAAATCAGATTCAACAACCCCTTTCAAAGCATTAATCTTGCTTTTTAATAATCCCAAATTCAAATCAAACTTCCTTAATACCAATTGACATTTCATAGCAGTAATAAATCACCTTTCTTTTTATTCCTTTCTACCATAATAATGCTTATAAATCCTTAGTTTACTACACCTATATGGTTAATGAAAGAGCTTTAATGGAGGCATTCCAAAACATAAAAAAAGAGTTCCAGTCAATCAGGCAGGACATTGAAGATATAAACTCAAAATTAAATCTTGCCAACGGACATTCTCATGAGAGTCATGACTACAACGAAGCCCCTTCTCCAGACTTGGCATCAATCAGAGAGCAATTGGAAAAATTAAACTCAACAGAAGACGACATTATAGAATCTTTGGAAAGAGAAATAAAAGCTCATCAAACCACTGAAAAAAAGCCAGAAGCAAAATCAAGGAAAAGCATTGTCAAAGAAGTCGAAGAATTCATCGGGGATGTTAACATCGATACAGAAGACATCGCTGAAGACTATTACTAATTCTTAAAAATTATTAATGCTAAACAGGTTCAGGTGTTTGAACAGGGGGCAAAGAAGATTCTACTCTTTCTAACAGCCCCTCAAATCTTTTTTGATACCTTCTAATTCCTTGCAAATCTTCAGTTTCAAGAGAACCATTAAGCAAATTTGCAACAAGGACGCATTCAAAGCCTAATTCGTCACCAATCCCGCTAAAACGTAAGATAATATCATCTCGTCTTCCATTCATAGCCCAAACAAGATTACCCATAGAGGTAATAGCATCACAATAATTTTGTTTTTCAATCAAAGGTAAAACTATTGTTCTATATTTACTAATTACATTTCTCATTACCTCATAAGTATCCATCATTATGAGAAGAAAGATAAACTTAAAAATATAACTTTAAAAAACCAAAATATTATAAAGGGACAAAATTCCAAAACTATAAATGAAACGCTCATCTCGAAGGTGGAAAAAGAAAGGCCAAATGCGCTGGAAGTGGCAGCGCAAGAGAATGAGAAAAGAAAAGGCCAAGCGTGCATTGAAGTAATTCTAAGGTAATTAATAAAGAGAAAGTAATTTATGCCTAATATAACCCTAATCAAGAATGAAACCATTAAATATTCTGGCAATACATAAATCACCAGAGCATAACTGCTATGTTTTTCCTAAACAGCAAAACTTCTTCGGGTTTGCAAGAAGGCTTTTAGAAGCATTAGTGTTTCAAGAGTACGAATTTGAAACGTTCGGAGGAATCTTTGATAATAAAACAGGAGAATATACAATCAAAGAAGATTCTATAAAAAAATATACAGATGATAGGACAACATTTAATCATCCAGACTATTTTATCGAATTCCTCTTCGGAAAAGATAAAGTATTTTTATCAATTCACACTAAAAAAGATACTCAACAAGAACTTTCAAAGCTCATTTTCAAATGTATAAAACAGCGATAATCTCCACAACCTTTATATAGCAGTTCTTTTCTCATTTTACGTTGATGATGAGATAAACTTTTATCTCGGATATTCTAGGGGCACGTGATAATACCTTATTGCCTTTCTCGTCGTTGGATGCAGAGAGTTGATAAGGGAAACGCAGGTAGTCCTTATGGTGAGTGCTTAATATTTATTAAGTATGATGTATGAGCAATTCCTATAAGTATACAATCAATCGACCAGAAACTATAAAGAATCCCGTTGATCCTGCGGGAGGTCGCTGCTATTGGAATCCGACTTAGACATGCAAGTCAGCTCGCAAGAGCGGCACAAGGCTCAGTAACACGTCGATAATCTGCCTTATGGTCGGGGATAACCTTGGGAAACTGAGGATAAACCCCGATAGAGGAGAACCGCTGGAATGCATTTTCCTCAAAAGGTAACGCCATAAGATGAGTCGGCGGCTGATTAGGCTGTTGGTGAGGTAATGGCTCACCAAACCTGTGATCAGTAGGGGGGATGAGAGTCCTAGCCCCGAGAAGGGCACTGAGATACTGGCCCTAGTCCTAAGGGACGCAGCAGTCGCGAAAACTCCACAATGCACGCAA
>Ga0209542_10009983_pt1 | contig 17269 bp, 19 predicted proteins | sample RifCSPhighO2_01_FD_184028 | JGI IMG/M metagenome (GOLD analysis project Ga0209542, IMG submission 184028) | Soil microbial communities from Rifle, Colorado - Rifle CSP2_plank highO2_0.1 (SPAdes) (version 2) | ecosystem: Environmental > Terrestrial > Deep subsurface > Rock core/Sediment ...
AGTTCCAATCTGGAGAACACAAGGAGAATACCTCAAAAAAGCAAAACGTCACAAGCTACGAGCAAACTATCGCTCGCTCTGCGAAACATACCACGGCGTACTCAAACGAATAACTGGTAGCCAAGTAAGAGCAACTTCAGTTCACATGCAGAATAAGGAAGTTGGGTTCAAAGTCTTTGCTTGCTCGGCACTCCGCCGAGCAATGACTTCCTTATTCAAGGAAGTTTTCTACAAAGCCGTGCGTTCATAACGTTTTTATAGCCACTTTCTTCCCAGCACGCTGATGATGGCTTTTATCCGCAGACACCAGCTTGGCCTACTTTTTGCCCTCTTTATCCCCCTGGTTGCAGTATTTTATCCTCAGTATTATCTTGTCTCGGATGAGCATCATTACGCGCGCACAGCACATCTGCTTGCACAGGAACATACAACATCTATTAGCGACATCTTGCGCAGCGGGATTTTCCACCAATCCACTGACAGCAAGTACTCGTCTAAATACCCTGTCGGTTTTCCTTTGCTCATGGCGCCATTTGCTTGGCTGAGCTTCGAGCTCATCTTTCTGGTCAACATCCTACTCCACCTGCTCGCAGCATATTGTTTTTCATTGATTTTGAGCAAACGGAAAGTCCCCATTGCATACACTGCGCTATATCTCTTCTTCCCCTTTTTCGCCTACTACTCAGTTAGCCTATTCACTGATTACACTGCTGCCGCTCTGCTAATGATTCTTCTTTACTTTTTTACCACCTCTCGATTGAAATGGCGCGGCATTCTTATTGGACTTTTGCTCGGAATGCTGCTGTTCATTCGCCCGGTTGCACTACTCTTTGTCACCTTCTTTTACTTCAAGCCCGCGTGGGGTTGGATTCAAGGGATTATCCGTAAAAGGTGGGTGATGGACAGAACAACATTTTTTTCTTTGCTCGTGCTTGCGCCATTCTTCCTTGCATTTTTGTTCTTCTCAATATCTGACGTGCTCGGAGGGTACACATCCTCTGATGTGAACTCGCTTTGGGTGTTTGACAATCCTGCTCCGATGTGGAGCGTTTTTCTGAACTTCATTTACCAGGCAGAAGTATTGATGCTGATTTATCCGTTTATGTTCCTTTTACTCGCGTTTGGCATCCTTAAGCGCAAGCCCAAAAACGCGCCGCATTTGTATGGCGCCATGCTCTATGTTTTCTTCTTTTCATTTGTTGACTATACAACTAACGTCACCAAGATTGTCGGGCTAACCTCACTTGTGCGGCACACACGGTACGTGCTTCCAGTCATTGCGTTCTTGCTTCCTGACTACGCAGAACAGTTGCACAGACTCATTTCCAAGCTGCGCCGGTTTTCAAAACCTGCGCTCGGAGCCATCTTGATTTGCTTAGTTCTTTCCTCTGCACTCCTGCTCTTTCTGCACCATGGAGCGACCACGCGCAATAGAGCGCTCATGGAAGACATCTATGCAGCAACGTCGGAACATGACTTGATTGTAGGAAACACCTTGGCATACTTAATGCATGACGCGCTTGGAGAAAGATATTATTTAGGGATTGACGATTATGGAGATACTGTTGACGGAGTCTTTCAACCCTCCCTTACAGGTCACAACACCTCTGCAGAATACATCTCTTCATTTGTTGAGCAACACCCTACTTCAGTTGTCATTCTGCGTGGTAAATATATCAATAATTTTCCTGAAACAAACAAACAACTTCATGGGCTTATCTCTCGTTACGACGGTAAACTGGCACTTCAAAATGAATATTCTTGCAATTGTTTTGGACTTGGAGACACGCTGTCAGTAGAAATGTATAATTTAACCATGAATGGAAAAAAATAAAGAAAATACCTGAAAATGAGCGTAATACCCCGTCAGCTTGCTGCAGGATAGCTCATTTTCAGGTATTTTCTAATTTCAAAGTTGGATACTGCAAACCGCAGCAAGCTGCGGGGTATTAAACCCAACATTTGAAATAAAACCAAAAGGTTCAGACCATTTTTCTGACACCTAAAATTTTATTTCTTTTTAGGTTTAATGCCCTTGAACCTGCTCCGTGTGGTAGCGAGTTTTCAGGCATTTTCTTTATTCAACTTTAATTGCATCTTACACACTCTTTTTCTGAATCCTGCTTTTTCATAAACTTGAATTGTTGACAAATTTTCCACAAATACTTCAATTTCAGAAATGACGCACTTTCTATCTTTAAAAAAGTTCAACATATCTTTAATCAATTCTGTCCCAATTCCTTTTCCCCTTTGCTTTGATGTTACAATTAATTCTTGTATTTTACCCATTTTATTTTTCATAATCGTTTCCACGTAACCCCAAATGTAACCAACCACTTTTCCTTCTAATTCTGCAACAAGAACAAGATTTGTTGGACTTTTTATTGCTTTTATTTGAGAATATTTCTTTATATTCCACCATCTTTCCGAAATTGTATAAAAATCTTTATCAAATTTTTTATGATACTCTGTGGATTCTCTATCAAGTTTATGAATTGATTTCATATCCTCTTTTTTCGCTTTCCTTATTAGCACGTGTTGAATAAAACATCAATGTTATAAAAAACTATCTGCACATAAGAAGAAATAAATTGCTGAGTCAAAACTCGCGAGTATGCCAAAAGTCTATTGACCCGTAGCGAGCGCGAGCTTTTCTGCAAGTTTCACTTGTTGATTACGTCATAGGCTTTAGCCCATGGTTCTTGATGGAGGACTAAGCGTTACCAGCCTTTCTTGATTGCATCGATAACGTATGTAACGTCTTCATCACTCAATTTTGCGTGAATTGGAATGCACATCATGTCGTTGTCAATCTTATCGACGTTCGGCAAGTCCTTTCTTCGCGGTCCGAAAATAGTGTAAATATCATTTCGGTAATGCGAAACGCTCACTTCAACACCGCGCTCAAGCATCGCGCGGCAGAACTCCTCCCGGCGGTGAACGTGCATTGTGAACAACCAGTACGAACAGTCGCGGTCGTTCTTATACTCCATCATCTTGATTCCCTGAACGTCCGCAAGCTCCTCCCGGTAACGCCTCGCAATCGCTTTTCTTCGCGCGACAATCTTCGGTAAATCAGGAAGCTGGGCAAGCCCGATCGCGGCAGCGATATCGTTCATATGATACTTGAAGCCGCGCTCCACAATATCATAATCCGCGTGGCCCAACACTGAAGGGATGCGGTGGTTTCGGTCAATCCCAAACCAACGCCTTCTAATTCCTTTCTGATAATCCTGAATGTTGTTAGTACACAAGATGCCGCCGTCACCAGTGGTAATATGCTTGATTGCCTGTAATGAAAAACAAGTGAAATCTGAAATCGTGCCCATAGGCTTTCCTTTGTAGCTTGCACCCATTGCGTGCGCCGCATCCTCAATCACGGGAAGATTATGCTTTTTCGCAATTGCGTTAATTTCATCCATGTCGCACGGATAGCCTGCCCAGTGCACTACCAAAACAGCTTTTGTCTTTGGCGTGATGCGATGCTCAATGTCCTCAGGATCAATGTTTCCAGTGTCATATTGAACGTCTGCAAAAACAGGCTTGGCATACTGCATCAGGATTGCGTGATTGGTCGCCGCGCAGGTAAGCGAAGTGGTGATAACTTCATCACCAGGACCAACACCCGCAATGTCAAGGGCAAGATGCACAGCAGCAGTTCCAGAGTTCACAGTAACTGGAAAAGGAATTTTTAACTGTTGTTTAATCATGGCTTCAAATTCTTCTACTTTTTCAGCCTGGCCAATCCAGCGCGAACGCATTACTTCGACAACGTTTTGGATAGATTGTTCGTTCATATACGGATATTGAATCGGAATAGTTTTTCGTACTGGCGCTTCAACTTGCTTTGTTTCTTTTTCCATAACAGCCTCGCTTTCTTTTTTCATGGTATCACTCCTTCATCGTGTGTTCTTTTGGTAAATTAGCCAATGATTCCTTGATTGCCTGTTCAACAGTCCCTGTCGGCTTGAAACCCAGGGAATTGAAACGGTCACCGCACACAGTGTATACTTGCTGACTGACTCCTGAAGTCTTCACAATCTCAAAAGGCGGATCTTTTTTGAGCTCTTGCTTTATGATTGATAATACTGTTTTGAGGTTTGCGTGGAACGAGACAACATTAAGCGCTTGTCCTGATATTTTATCAATATTATCTAACGCGAATTGCATCGCCTTGCAATGGTCGCCCAGGTAGAGGTATGATTTGTTGCCCTCTAATGCGGTGTCAAACACCTGAAGTGGGATATCATATGCCGCTCTTGCGCAAGCAAGATTGATGATTGTCTGCGTGGCAAAACCAGGAGACCAACCTACAAATGTTGCTGGACGCAACGCTACAATTTTAAAATTGTCGTCTGCCAATCCAAGCACTTTTTCAGACTCGTGCTTTGCCTTGCCGTACGTGCTTAGCGGCTTTTTGTCAGCATCTTCAGTAAGGTTTTCTCCCTGGCTGTATAACGAGACTGTGGAAGTATGAACATATTTCTTAACTCTATACTTTTTGGCGAGCTCCGCCAGCTTTATGGCCGCGTCGCGATTAACCGCCATGCACTCAACATCTTTTCCTTCACGGTTGGTGCTGAACGCATCAACAATAGCCGCCAAATGAACAACCTCATCAATCTGGCCCTGGTTCTTTTTCAAAAGCTCTTCAACGTGATTCGAGTCGCGAATGTCAATCGGAGCGATTTCTATTCTTCCAGGATATTTTCTTTTAAGCGGCCCAATGAAATTATACCTTCCGCGCGAAAAATTATCAAGAACAATAATTGACCTATCTGTGTCTTTCAACAAGTGCTCAACAAAACGGGTGCCCAAATAGCCAGCCCCTCCCGTCACAAGTATTTTTTTTGCCATTTTACATATATCCAAAACCAATTTTTAGCTTTATTAAGTTAATGGACGTGAAGTTCAGACTATTTACTGCTTGTTGCTAGAAGTGGTCGGTGGGCCAAACTAGTGGTAAAACGTTCTTTCGAGCGGTGCTTCTTCCTTAATCAGTTCTGCTTCGACTTGTTTGTAATACGCATCAAGCTTGTGAGAAACAACATTCTTTGCCTTGCGCAAGTCCTCAATCTCGCGGTCGCCGACAATGCGCGTCGATTGAACGTCTTTGCGCTTGCTCAAAATTTTCTTACGGTTCTGGAAAATATATTTCCACGAATCCCACATTGCCTTGACTTTTGCAGGGTGGAACTTAAGCGTGCTGTGGTAACCGGTGCGCAAAAACAACAAGCCTAACCCCTTAAGCAATCTCCAATTGCCATAAATAATCAAGTTGAACATCAGCTCATTGCGATAATAATAATAGAACCCTCGCGGCTTCAATTTCCCGGCATCATCCTGCCAAACAACCTTGTTCTTCTTGAACAGCGTTGTCTTGCTCTGCTCGCGCAAATTCGTTGAGCTACCGCTGAAATGCCAATACGGCGCGTTAACATACCAAACGTGATACCCTTTCATCAAGGCACGATATTGGAAATCGGTCTCTTCCCAATAAATAAAATAGTCCTCATCCATCAATCCAATATCTTCAATGACTTTTTGCTTCACAACCATCAATGAACCACTGATCATGTGCGCCTTCATTGGGCTGGGAAGAATCTCGTGCACTTTCGCGATGTCAAGTTTGGGCTTCAAATGCATCGGAACAATAACCCCGCCCGCAATGCCGTTTTTAGGATTCTCTTCTAACTTGTCAATCATTTTCTTAAGCCAAAGCGCATCCATATGGTCGATATCCATATCGTGCACGACGTAATAGTCTGCTTTGCGGTTCTTTATGCAAATGTTATTTCCACCTGCAAAACCAGAATTTGAAGGGCAATCAATCGCAGTTACATCAGGATGGTTTTCTTTTACCCAGGCTACGCTTCCATCGCTCGAGTTATCAAGAAACGTAATCGTGTAGCTGCCATACTCTGTTTTCTTGATTGTTGCAAATACAGACTCAAGCCAACGCTTTTGATTGTAATTTACTAAACAGATAGAAACATCAGGCTCTTTTTGTACATCCATGCCGACTTAGCCAAAATACAGGTTTATTAATTTAATGCATCATGGCTTGTTTCACCAATCTTCAAAAACAGACTTCATTTGGAACATACGTAGGCAAACAAGATTCATTTTGACTGCTTTAACTCTTTATAGCACAACAAGTGAAACGCGGTTGACGGAAAAAATCGCGCGAACAATTGTGAAGCGTCAGAAATAATAACGCCGAGGAATGTTGGTTTTATTCTAGGCTTTGCATTGCTTTCCCGCAGCCACTTTAGTCCGTTGATTCCGATAACAGTATACCCTTTCCCACGCATCCCTTTTGCAGTCCAACTTGAGCGATATTTCAAGTATTTGTATTCGGATTTATACTTTGAATGCGATTGCCCTTTCATCTCTTTTGGCTCCTCGATGCTGCCATTTGGACACAAAATGATGACGCGCTTCTTCGCGATACGCTCCATCTCTTTGATAAGCGCAAGCCCGTCTTTTTTCTCCATCAGATTCACCACATCAAGAGACATCGTCACATCGTATGATTTTTTCCTCAAACCGGTATGAAGAACGTCCGCAACAAGATACTCAGTGAATATGTTCCTCTTTCTGCTTTCATCGATTGCTGCGTTTGCAGCATCAATTCCCAGTTTTTTTTTTATGTGAAGATACATCGCTGGAGAAGCAGGGCCGCAGCCGAAATCCGCCAGTGAATCGAACGAATTGGTCCACTTATTAAGGTAAAATTCCAGGCCGGGAAATGCTTTTCGTTTGGCGAACTCGTACAACCTTTTCACGGAACACTTTTTGCAGTTGTTTCTATATTAATATAGCGTACGTCCTCCATTGCCAGCACTAGATTAATATATAGCGCTTCCTCGTCATTCTCCTATGGACGACGAAACAAATACTCGCATCCACGAACTCGCCAGGTCACTTAAATCCCTGCACTTGGCAGCCACGATGGAAGAAGCGCTAGCCCGTGCGAAGGAAATAATGTTGAGCAGCCGGGAAGGCCAGAAGCCCCTTGCGGCTATGATGAACGTTCTTAACCAGGAACCAAAGGAGGATACCATGAAACCCACTCTTTCCCAAGCAAAGAAAATTGGACAAGAGGTTCGAAAGGATAAACAGGAGCACGCAGCTGAAAAAGAACTGATTCATGAAGCCACAACAGAGCTCGATGAGTTGGACTGCGCCGTCGAAGATGCTGAGGAGCTGGTGAAGCAGGCGAAACGAGTTCAGAAGAAAAAATAGATGTTTTTGTTACGAAGAAAAGCCAGAAAGCCACATCTTTTGAGATGCTGATGAATGGCCAGTTTCTAGCTTTTCTGCGTCCTAAAAATCCGTCTATGAGAGAAAGCGTCCGATCAAGCCACGGCTTTTAGGACGTGGTAGGACGCTTTCGACGGATTTTTATGACTCAAAAGAGTTGCTACACTATTATTCTCTTTTGAGTTAAAAAATGTCCACTGCTTGTTTATGGCAGAGTTTTGGGCGTTTTCGTTACTCCGCAATGCTAACAAGGCGAAACATTTAAATAGTGCCCCTTCTCCAAAGTAACAAAACATGTCAACGCCATGTTTTTAACTCAAAAACTCAAAAGAGTTTTCGAGCAACAAAATCAATCATGGGGGAAAATCTAATGAACAAATCAATACTGTTCCTGATTATGGTTGGCATGCTCGCAATTGCGGCAAGCGCAATCCAAGTTTCCTCGCCAACTTTTGGCGGAGAAAACCAAGAACGAAACGCAATCGCAAGTGCAACGTTTACCGTAACAAATACTAACACCACAAACGCGTTAACTAATGTAGCAGTTTCTTTGGGAGCAGGAGCAAACGATGCAAGATATCGCATTAACTTCTCCACCATCCCAACGACCATTGCGCCAGGAGCAACCGTGACCCTCACCGCAAGCGCATTCATCCCATTGGACCAGCCTGGAATCGATTCAAACTTCAAAGAAAATCCAGTTAAGATTGGAACTATCACGGTAACAGGAACAACCACTGTTGTTGAAACTTCAACCTCTGATGTACTCATGCAAGCAATCAACCAACTTAAAATCAAGAAAGTTCGCATCGAATGCGATACCAAGTCGCAAAGCCTTGATGACGGTGACAAAGTAAAGAATCTCAAACCAGGAGATGACTGTACGCTAGAAGTCGAAGTCGAAAACAACTTCAACGATAACGACCGCGACAACCGCCACATCGGCGACGTCGAATTCCAGACTGTTGATGTCAACCTTGACTCAAGCAACAGCGACATCGACTTTGACGATGACAACGACAACCTCGACAACCTCGCAGCAGGCGATGATGACGCACTTAGCTTTTCTCTTCAAATCGATGATGAAGCAGAAGACCGCACTTCAAGCTTAGATATCACTGTAACTGGCCGCGATGACAACGGCGCAATCCACGGCGAAAAGCGCAGCTCGCGCCTTGAAGTCGTCCGTCTCACGCACGACGTCCAGATCCGGCGCATTGAACTCGCACCCTCCCGTGTTTCCGCATGCGAAGCGACAAGCGTCAAAGCGACCGTGAACTTCTTGAACCAAGGAAAGCGCGATGAAGACAAAGTAGCAGTCGAAGTAGCAGTCCCTGACTTGAAGTTCTCAAAGAAGATTACTGATATTAGCCTTGATCGAGACGATAGCACCTCAGTCAACTTGGACATCCCTGTCCCTAAGAACACCAAGACAGGAGTCATGCGAGTTGATGTGCGTTCATTCTTTGACACTATCGCACAAAGCAACAGTGGTTCAGTTGACCTCACTGTTGAAGCATGCAGCGTTGAAGGAGCAAACACTAGCACAGGAACCAGCACAACTGGCACTTCAAGCGGCACTGTGACAACCACAACCCCTTCGACTACAACTACGGTGACAAACCCGATTGTTTCAACCACAACCGGTGTAGCAGCAACACGAAAGAGCGCCAGTGTCACCGACAGCCCAGTCTACATTGCGATTCTTGCAGTAGGAATCGTGATTGCGGTTGTCGTGCTAATTGTCTTACTCGTAGCACTCTTGCGCCGACGCAAAGAATAATTCTTTATTCTTCTTTTTTTTCAGCTTTTGTTGAACTTCTTTCAACTTTTTCTCCGCAACGCACTTTAAGGCAGATTTCCCGATTCTATGTGAGGTGAATATCATGAAATATGTTATTTTAGCAATGTTGCTGTACGTGACACTCGCGCACGCAGAAGTAGAAGTATACCAAGTGCTCTACGACCCGGTAGGAAGCGAAAGTGGCGGAGAAGCGGTCGAGCTCAAAAATACGGGAGACGAGTCCGTCGACCTTTCAGGATGGATACTTGCAACTGACTCGTCCAACCATGACGCGACGCTGCCGCAGAATACGATACTGTTGCCCGGGAGGACGTTCCTTATCGCAGATGAGCGCTGGGATGAAAACAAAGATAACGCATCCTGGCGTAAAGCAGATTATCTTGAAATCATAACGCTTGGAAACACGAATGGGTTTGTTGCGCTGCTTAATGGCAACCAGACAATAGATGCAGTCTCTTGGGGAGGAGACAGCAGCGTTGGCATTTCTGGTCCTTCTGTAAGTCCAGGAATGGCGTTACGGCGCAATGGCAAAGCCTTTGAAGAGGCACCAGCGGACTTCTTTGAAGGAATCCCGGTCGTTCTCACTGCAGAAGTAACGTTGCGCATCCCAATGCTTGAAATTACTCCTTTTGTGAACCTTGCCCCTGAAGGAACGCTCTCGCTTCGGAATTCAGGACCGAACGCGGTCACGGTCAGCTTGCGCATAAGTGGACTTGCCTACAAGAACTATACGTTACCTTCTGACACTGTAGAGATAGAAGGACCGTTGACGTTCACAATCGCGCCAAAAGGAGAATATCGAGCGAACATGAAACTTCATGTGCCGCCAAAGACTGTTCCAGGGAAATATCGGTCGACGCTGCGTGTAACTATTTTCGATTCCTGAACGCGACAAGACAAGAATTTTTTACCCAGCAGTTCGGACACTGCTGGATTTTTTCATAACTTTTTCCAAAACAAGGGTCCTGAACCAGTTTGAGCATTTTGGTTTCCATGTGTTTTTCAGAAAGCAGCACAGCTATTTAAACTTTATACTTTTTATAGCTTATATATTTCCCGGATTTTCATAATACTGGGAAGAAATATAAGGTTTCTACAGTAATACTTCGCGAAATCTTTATAAAGAGGTACGCAGGGGACATCTTATTCAAGAGACAGATCGGTAAAGAAAATCGCGATTAACGATTTTTTAACTCATAATTGTTCAACAATGGTGAGTGCAAGCTTCTCTGTGCTGGAGAATGAGCAATTGCTCTTTTCTTATCGCTTGAATGGAGACAAGACATATGGCAAAGATGCATTCGCGAGGACGTGGAAATTCGCACAGCAATAAACCATTGACGACAAACCCTCCCACTTGGATCCGTCATAAGCCCAAAGAAATAGAACTCTTGGTTGGAAAGCTTTCCAAAGAAGGAAAGACCTCAAGTGAGGTTGGAATCATCCTACGAGATAGTTATGGCGTTCCGAGCGTCAAGTTATTGACGGGAAAACGTATCCAGCAACTTTTGGCCGAGAAGAAAATGCTCGGAGAACTTCCTGAAGACCTTGTTTCGCTCATGAAGCGTTCGATTTACATTCGCAAACACCTTGAAGTGAACAAGCACGACATGGCCTGTCTTCGTGGCCTGCAGCTTACCGAGAGCAAAATCAAGCGCCTTGCAAAATATTACAAAGGAACAGGACGCATCGTGGCTACCTGGAAATACGATCCGAGCTCGGTAAAGATATACACGTGATTACAACGTAAGCTTTATAAATCCTAACTGTGCAGTAGTGTCATATGAAGCTTGTCCTGTTTTGCCTATTCCTCATTTTTCTTACCGCGTGCGCCGATAACGCGATTCGCACAGCCCCATTCAATGGGACAACGCAGGAAAACACCACCGTCAATGTAACAACTGGGTGTGAACAATGCAACACGGGAGAAACGTGCAAGAACAATCAGTGCGTCTGCGCGGGAAAAACATGTGAGGGAGTATGCATCGCCGCAAATGAGTGCTGCACTTCTGCTGAATGTGGAAGCGGAACTTGTGTGCGTCACCAGTGCAAAGCGCCGATTACCTGCGCATTCAACGAAGAATTCCGTGAAGGAGAATGCCTCTGTGTTTCGGGATACTCGCGCTGTCAGGAACAAAACAAGTGCATCAAAGTGGGCGCCTGTTGTCACTCTGGGAACTGTGCAAGAGGAGAACGCTGTGTTCCGACTATCTGGAGAACCAGCGTCTGTTTCCAGCTTCAAGGCAAGAAAACCTGCCGTTTGCTCGCAGACAACAACCGCAGTGAACTTGTTACTATTAATGACATCGATTACCGATTTAATGTGCTTACCTGGTCAAACAATGGAAACATCACGTTAGCCATCAACAATCAGACGTTGCAGCTCGCGAACAACCAAAGCATTCCTTTTGCATCTAACGCACTATTACAAGAAGGAATTAACGAAATCGGCGGAACGTGCAAAGAAGACGAGGACACGTGAAGCTACTCTACCAATACTTTTTCGGAAAACCAAAACTTTCTGAATTTCAAGATGAGCTTGCAAACAGCCCACTTTTTGCAGCACTTACATTCCGCGAAATACAACGCGTACTTGAATACGCAACCTTGCGCACTTTTGCAAAGAATGAAAACGTTTTTTTTGAAGGAGATCTTTCGTCTGCCATGTACTTAATCCTGCGCGGAAATGTTGAAATTGTCTCCCACAACCCAAAACGCATCTCGCTCGCGCAACTTTCCAAAGGAACTTTCTTTGGAGAAATCGGTGTAGTCCACAGCACGGTCCGCTCAGCAAGCGCACTAGTGACTTCCGACACTTTACTCCTCTGCCTTTTCAAACACGATGTAGACACAATAATCAAACACTACCCGCGCATCGCGAACAAATTACTTGCCAACATCGCGCAAATACTCGCACAACGACTTATCGCAACAAACAAGAAACTCGGTGAGCTTGAGCGATGAATTCATTCACCACAAAATTTATCTTTGGGGTTGCCATTCTCGGCATTTTCGTACTCATTTTGTATATTTACGCGGCGCTAGCCATCAACATCATCGCAGCGTTTGTCCTATACCTCATAATTTCAGAAATACTTGACAGATTTGAGCGAAAGGGACTAAGCACTGCTCACGCATACTCAATACTTCTTTTAGCAGGGCTCGTGATAGGGATTATATTTGTGCTTTTTATTAGTATTCCAGTCTACCAGCAGACACGGCAATTCGTCACCCAAGGTCCCGCAATCTTCTCCCAATTCCAGCAAGAACTTTCCCCACTTCACGACCGCATTCCCTTCACCCACTCAATCACCGCTTCTGCACTAGAGTATATGCAGACAGCACTCCTTGTGAGCCTGCGCGGAATCTTTGATGCTTCAAGCCACTTAATACTTAGCCTGTTAATGATTCCTTTGCTCACCCTGGTGCTTCTTGCATCACGTAAATCTCTCAAAGAATCTTTACTTTCACTAGTACCAAACAATTATTTTGAAGTCTCAGTTACAATCGTACGTGAAATAACCAATCACATTCAGACATATATATTTGCAAAAGTCGCCGAGACAGGAGCACTTGTTGCATTTTTTCTCATGGGATTCTTATTAATTGGACTTCCCAACGCTTTTTTGTTCGCAGTGCTTTCTGGACTCTTGAACATCATTCCTTTTGTCGGCATATTATTGAATATTCCTTTGCTTGCACTTGCCGCTGCAACCGGTGGAGGGGTGAAATTGTTCATATTCGGGATTGGAATACTGCTTCTTGCGCATTTGTTTGATAATGCCGTGCTTACTCCACTCCTTGTAGCAAAAATCGTTGATGTTCACCCCTTTATAGTTGTTGTTGCAACGCTTGTCGGTGGGGAATTATTCGGCTTTATTGGATTTGTAATCGCCATTCCCGTGTATGTCATTGTGAAAACCTTGCTCTGGGGAATGTACGAATATATCCAGGCGGTCCAGCGGCACGACATCTTACTTGCTCACGAGAAACAGTATCAGGAAAAGCACACCCAAAATTAAGAACATCAAATCTGCACCTACAAATCTTGCACCTAGCAGAATGACACCTGCCGCACAGAATGTGACTGCAAGAATTAGCGCGAGTGTTCTTATCGCAAACCAGAAAAATCTTTTTTGGATTTGATTTATAACAGAATTAATAACTACCCCCACACTCAAACTCACTTCTCTGATAATTCCTTTCTTCAATTCTTCAAACATTTATTTCTTCTCCATCAATTTAGTGATTATTGCACCTACTACTACACCAACGCCAAAAAGAATCAATCCTGCCTTCATCGGGTTTTCCGCAATATAATCTTGTGTTTGTTCTTGTAATTCCTTCGCACGGTCGGTTACTAATTCACTTACATCGCCGACGCGACCTTTCAATGAACCGTATAATGTTTGTTTTTTTGGCATGCTTATTCACCCCGAATTAATTAACTTTATTTCCAGAATTATTCATATTTAAAGATTTAGGGGGTGGAGTTACTTAAGAGTGGTGTTTACTTGAATTTAGAAAGCACTTGTGTGATCTCTCTTTCGTTAACGCCATAATATGGTTCAAACGGAGGGCCTTGACATTCAACTTTTCCATCATTTATTGGTGAACATTCAGGTTTTGTGCTAATAAGATTGTGATATCTCATGATTGAATTAGATGTAGGCTTGATATTTTTAGCACAGCTATCATCACAATCTCCTCCGCAACCTTCAAAATAACCTATTTTTTCATTCACAAGCGGTCCCCAGGCAGCTTCTGCATCACTTTTACTCACTTTACAATTAGGCACAGTTTCCTGTGAGGTGTCCCATTTTCTGTATAGCCCTGGGCGGATTCGAACCGCCGTCACAGGAGTCAGAGTCCCGTATACTTGACCGCTATACGACAGGGCTGTATTATTTATTACAAAGTTCTTCCAGAATGCTTTAAAAAGGTTTCGTGGTAGTTTCAAAGCATGTCGTAAATCTTACGATTTTGTCGACGAAAGGCACTTTAAGAAAGAAAATAAAGAAATCACCTGAACCCGGGTTATCCTTGCGGCATGCTGACGGAGTGTCACGCTCATTTTCTCGACTGCGGTCGACCGGTAATTTCTAAGTTCAAAGTTGGGCACTGATACTAGCAGTAAGCTGTGGGACATTAAACTCAACATTTGAACTAAAAAGAAAACTGGCGGCGTTGGGCAACCAGGTTGCCCGCCAAGCTGATACCTTGGTGTCCTGAAAAGGCTTCCGGGTTCAAATACTTTGCGGTCATCCGTAAGGTTGAACGTCCCAGCGCCGCCGCCCTTTTTACTCGTCACTCTTCTTCTTCGGGCCTTTACTCACAATCTCTATTTTTCCTTTGCGCGACTTGACGACTACTTCGTCGCTCTCACTTATTTTGGATGCAGAAGAAACAGCTTCGGACAACAATATCCGTTGTCCACGGAAATCAAGAGGGCCATGGACTTCTTGTTCTGGTTCTAATTCTAACATCATTTCCTTACCTTCTTTGGAACGCAAGGCGACAGTTCTATCAAACAAATACTGCGCTATTGCTTCTGCAATATCTATTCCGGTCACTCGCGTTATCCCTTGAAGACCAGGAGATAAATTTACCTCAAGCACCAATGGACCTTTCACACTTGGAAGAATATCAACTGCGCAGACATCAAGCCCGCAGGACTTTGCGGCAGCAATGGCTGCTTTTTTGGTCTTTTCATCAAGCTCGATCTTTTCACCATGACCACCAGAATGTATATTGGCACGACTTTCGCCCTTAGCAGCAACACGGCGCATCGCGGCAATAACTTCTCCACCAACAACAATACAACGATAATCACGTCCATCAGTATCAATATATTGCTGAATCAAAAAAGGTTGGCGTAGCAGGCTCAACGCGTCAATCATCGAATTTGCGCTCTCTTCGCTGTCTGCAATCAAAACTCCTTTGCCATGGGTCCCTGAAGGAGTCTTCATAATTACGGGGAATGTGAGGTTTTTCACACTCTTTTTGCCGTTCTCTGCAGTGGTTGCGACAAACGTAGTTGGTTGAGGAACATTGTGCTCTTGAAATTTCAAATGGGTGAGAATCTTGTCGTGACCAATAGTGAAGCTTGCAGGACGAAGTGGCATGTAACAATTCTTGTTCAGCAATGTTGTGATTGCGCGCAATAAAACAGCATAGCGAAAACTTCCTCGTGCATAAATGCAGTCATATTTGGGAAGAGGTTTTCCTTTGTAGAGCACCTGGCCGTCTTTTCCGCCCAACGCAACTTCAAGTTCATTAATATCCAAATCATCAACGCTATCAAAATATTTTTTAAGCGCATCTCTAATCCAACCAGATGAAACGCTTCCTAACGAAATCACTGCCGCTTTCATACTAGTCAACCTTTGAAGGGTCAATCAAAAATCCTCTTTTTAACACGTTCTGTCCGATAAGAACTTTATACTTCATGTGAGCCCGGTCTGCCAGCGTGCATTCAGTCTTCATTAGCTGTCCGCCGATTTCCATTTCCAGCGCAACAATTCCGCGGTGCTTGCTTCCGTGAGCGCTCTTGATAAGCACCTGGCGAAGTTCAGAACCAACACCCAATTCTGCAGCAAGCTTTTCATCAATGCTGCTTTTTGTCGCTCCTGTGTCTATGCGCGCAATAACTTGCTTTTTTCCATTCTTGCCATGCACAATTACTTGTGTTGTTAGGCCGACAATGATTTTTTCGCTCATTGTTTATCTTTTCCTTCTCTGCCCATAAATGGGAAGAACAAAACATCACGAATGCTTGAATTGTTTGTGAGAAGCATAATCATCCGGTCAAGGCCAAAACCAAGCCCGCCAGCAGGAGGCATACCATATTCAATCGCTTGGACAAAATCTTCATCCATTGGGTGGGCCTCTTCAGAACCTGCGCGAAGCTGTTTAGCTTGCTCTTCAAGCAGTTTTCTTTGTAATATGGGATCATTTAGCTCAGAATACGCATTCGCCACTTCCATTCCTGCGATGTATGCCTCAAACCGCTCAACAAAATGTTCTTTTAATTCAGGTTCGCGGCAGGGTTTGCACAGGGGTGTGCTTTCAATAGGATGATGTGTGATAAGTGTTGGCTGGATGAGTTTGTCTTCTACTAATTCTTCAAACAATGCCTGAATGAGCATTCCTTTGCTGAATTGCTTCTCAACTTTTACCTTGTGCTGTGTGCAGAGTTTGTTAAGGTCTTTTTCGGAAAGTTTGTCTGCATCAATTTGAGCAAACTTTTTGAGCGCATCAGTCATAGAATAATTTTGCCAAGGTTTTTTCACTTCTATGATATTGCCTTGATATTCAAATTTGGTGCTTCCATGAACTGCTTTTGCTCCAGTAATGTACATACTCATCACAAGCTCTTTCATCTGGCTTAAATCAGTATATGCTTGGTAAATCTCAAGAATGCTAAACTCAGGATTGTGCGTTCGGTCTCCATCTTCATTACGAAAACTCTTTCCAAGCTCGTAAACTTTTTCAAATCCCCCGACAAGCAAACGTTTCAGGTAAAGTTCTGGGGCTACGCGCAGAAACATATCCATCTTTAACGTGTTCATATGAGTTTTGAACGGTTTCGCGTTCGCACCGCCATAAACTTTTTGAATTAATGGAGTTTCAACTTCCAAAAATCCGAGCGAGTCAAGCTCTTTTCGAATAGTTGTGATGATTTTTGCGCGCTGCTTGAACACTTCACGGATGTGCGGGTTCATGATTAAATCAACATGACGCTTGCGGTAACGCTGCTCGATATCGGTCAACCCGTGCCATTTCTCGGGCAAGGGGCGCAGTGATTTACACAATATTTCGAATTTCTTTGTCCAGACGGTGACTTCGCCAGTTTTGGTCTTGAAAATGGCTCCTTCGACACCAAGCCAGTCACCCATATCGATGAGCTTGAGCTGGTCATAATTTGCGACACCATCAAACTTGAAATAGACTTGAATCTTGCCCTGTTCGTCCAAAAGATGAGCGAAGGTCGCTTTTCCCATCCTTCGCAATGAAACAATGCGGCCCGCGACCTTTACTTTGTCCTGCGTCGAACTTTCATTCGCAAGTCCTTTGTACTTGTCCTGAAGCTGGGCAGAAGTGTGCGATTTATCGTAAGCGTACGGATAAGGGTTCACATTCGCTTTGAAAAGGTCATCACGTTTTCGCTTTCGTTCCGCAATAAGTTCTTCTTCGGAT
>Ga0209542_10009986_pt1 | contig 17267 bp, 23 predicted proteins | sample RifCSPhighO2_01_FD_184028 | JGI IMG/M metagenome (GOLD analysis project Ga0209542, IMG submission 184028) | Soil microbial communities from Rifle, Colorado - Rifle CSP2_plank highO2_0.1 (SPAdes) (version 2) | ecosystem: Environmental > Terrestrial > Deep subsurface > Rock core/Sediment ...
GCCGAAGCCCAAAAGAAAGGCGGCATTTGCGCTTTCATTGACGCGGAGCACGCCATGGACCCGGAGTATTCAAAAAAAATCGGAGTGAAAATTGACGAGCTTTTAATTTCCCAACCGGACACCGGCGAGCAAGCGTTGGAAATCGTGGAAAGTTTGGTGCGTTCGGGAAAAATAGATGTCGTGGTTATTGATTCAGTGGCGGCACTGACTCCAAAAGACGAAATTGAAGGCGATATGGGCGCTCAACATGTCGGCAAACAGGCGCGTTTGATGTCGCAAGCGTTGCGCAAACTGACCGCCATCGTTGCTCGTTCAAAAACGATTGTGATTTTTATCAACCAAATCCGAATGCAAATCGGGGTGATGTTTGGCAATCCGGAAACAACACCGGGCGGCAAAGCGCTAAAATTTTACACCAGTGTTCGTTTGGACATCCGCCGCATCGCCCAGATTAAAAAAGGCGAAGAAATAATGGGCGGCCGAGTGCGGGTGAAAGTCGTTAAAAACAAAGTGGCGGCGCCGTTTCGGCAAACCGAATTTGATTTGATGTATAACGAAGGCATTTCCCGCGAAGGCGAAATCTTGGCGCTCGGCGAAAAATTCGGCTTAGTTAAAAAATCCAGCGGCGGCTCCTATGAAGTCGCCGCCGCGGAGGGCAAAGAAGAAACAAAACTTGGCCGGGGCTACGACGCCGCCCGCCAATTTCTCAAAGAAAACAAAAAAGTCGCCGATGAATTATTAAAAGAAATTCGATTGAAACTTAAAGAGGGCGTATAAAATCTTGAAAGAAAATTTGAAACCGATGGCAAAAATTATCGCTCTTGGTTTAACGGAATCTCTCCATAAAAGAATTACTTACCTTGAGGGCGCGCCAATCATTAAACTTTCTGAATTGGTAAAAGAACATGGGAAAACCGCTTCATCGCTTGCTAATGCCGCGCGCCGGCAAACCATACCGGCTTTTCGCGAAAAAGGCGTTTGGAAGATTAGTCAAAAATGGAAATAAGATGGAAGTAATAAAAACTATTGATTTTGATAACAGATTTTCAGTTTAGAAAACCACTTGGGGGTTAAGATATTCATTTAGCACCAAAAACCGCCCCGTAAACGGGGTGGTTTTTTCAGACTTCATTTTAAGTTTAGTTTAAGTTTAGGGGATAGGTAAACCGACTGGTGGTGCAGAAGGCATTATGGGGTCAAAAGAAAATGTGGCAAGAACTATATTAATTAAACCCCAAACAACCAACATTACAACGACACCAACTATTCCCCACAAAATCTTATCTTTTCCAATTTTTCTCTTCTCTTCGTCACCAGCGCCAGTAACAAATTGAAATGCCCCAAAAATGATAACAAATACGGCTATAGCAAGAAGTAACGGAAGTAAGTAAGCATTCATAATCGATAGAATTGCATTGATCACACCTTTTAGATCAAAAACAACAAGACCTTGTGCCAAAGCAAGAGCCGGTAAAAAACCTACGATTCCCAATCCAGCGAAAATTTTAATCTTTTTCATTGTTAGTTAAATTTCAAAAATTAATAAACATTGACAATTAACGACCTTTTTAATTTCTAACTAGTTTAGAATAACATAGACCGGTTTTTTAATCAAAACATGCCTGTGGATAACATGATGGATTATGGTTTAGTGAACTGTGGGATGGTTGGCTGGGTCTTGTTTTTAAAATCGAAGGTGTTAATAACAATGTTAACTAACCCCCAAATCGAAAACATTATAAAAATTCCCAATAACCCAAACAATAGAACATTTTTGGCTTCTTCAACTTTCTTTTCATCGGCTCCGGCGACAAAATACTTAAATATGCCCCAGATAAAGACAAATGCCGCCAAACCGATAACCAAAGCTACAAGGTAATTTATATTATCTATAATTTTATTTACCAGTGACTTAAAATCTGTAATTTGGGCCCAAACCAAAACCGGCGAGAGCAAAACGGCGGCAAGAATAACGCCGGCGAAAAGTTTTTGGAGGTTTGAAAGTTTTACTGGAGAGTTCATTTGCGTTTTTGTTAAACTTTTACACTTTAATTTTACAACAATTTACGAAATTCTTCTGGGGAAATATCTGCTTCTTTTAAGATAACTTTGAGAAATGGCCGCGAGATCTCTTTTGAATGCACCGGCACGGTTGTTGTTCGTTTGGTTTTCGGATTCCGCAAATACAAGTGACTGCCATGTTGGTCCACTTTTTCAAATCCAGCTCGCTTGAGCGCGGCAATTATTTTTCTTTGTTTCAACACCGGCAATTTGCTCATTTGTTTAAATTAAACAGATGGCGCAAAAATCGGCATTCTGAAACTGCTCGGCATTTCAACTTTCTCAACAGGAATCGGGTCGCCGGCTTTTCTTAAGGCAAACAAAAACCCTTCTATACATTCTTTGGCTCGCACTACCGCTTCCTCATAAGTTGCGCCAAAAGTGTGACAACCGCGCAAGGCCGGCACAGTTACAATAAACTCGCCTTTTTCCTTTTTGATTTTAACGGTGTAAGTTAATATTCGCATGTGGATATATTATCATATTTTCTTAATATTACACAACTCGCAACCTTTGCCGTCTGCAGCGAAAAGTTTTTGGAGGTTTGAAAGTTTTACTGGAGAATTCATCTTAGTTTTTGTCGTTAGTTATTAGTTAGCAATTATTATCTCATATTTTTATATTCTCTTCATCCATTCTTTTTGTGGAATTCCCGATTGTCTGACAATGCTTTTCAAAACTCTCGGGTGAATCGCTTTAGCTCCATGAAAAGAAACCGTTACTTGCCTTTGTTTACTGTCGTAAAAACCGACAAAACAATGATGTCCCCCTTCAATACCATTTAACTGAAAACCGCGTTTTTGCAAAAAACTTTTTACATCCGCGAATGTCCAATTATTAAGACCGCGCGGCATGATTCAAAATTTGCTCGCCGAAACTATAAACTTTATATGGCGATGGCACCGGCTTACCTTTTTCAAGCAAACGCCACAACATCTCATATTCCTGGTCTGGTTCTTGATTCAGGACAGAAACATCCAAACCGGCTTTGCGCGCCGATTTCAAATAACCGCGAATGGCTTCATCCAACAAAAGCATCGTTTCTTGCGGATTACCGCCACTTTCTACGATGTTCAATTCCAAAGCTACACCAAACCACTGCCGGCCTTCCTTAAAAATAATTATTCTAACAACACCTTTTTGGAGAGTATTTTGTCTCATAATGATTTATCTTAACACATTTAATATAATTTAACCAAACCGGCGAAAAGTTTTTGGAATTTTTGAATTTTGGCGTGATTCATTTTTATGAGTTTTACTTTCTAATTGTCTTTAGGCTTCGGGTGATAAAAAATCATCACGCCAAACATTATAGCCATAACAACGCCGGCAATAATATAAAGTAAAGTGTTGCTCATATTTTATAAATTTTACAAAATTAACTGCGACCTTTAACGGCGCCTTTAACCGCAAGGATATAAATAACGGTGGCGAAAATTCCAATGAAAATATAAGCGATAATTAGTCCGTTCGAATTCATATTTTTTGTTTTCTTAATTTTAAAATTGCCAAACCGAATACTAAAGTGCCAACGGTAGCTAAAGTACCAAAAATAAAAGTTGGAGTGGTAATGGTATTTGAAGTGCTGGGGAAGAAAAAACCGACCACCGATGAAGCAAAAACAATTTTGGAAATATCCAGAAGATATTTGGAAATTGATTCCAATTGGCTATCCAAGAATTTCATAATTGATATTGTATCACAATTTATCTTTTCCGCCCATGAGTTGTAAATCGTTAAGTGTTAGCCGGCTGGTTTTTCACACGCGTCAAAGTTGATGGCGGCGGTGTCGGGGCGGATGGCGTTGATGGTGCCGACAATGGCTTTAGCAAGCACCCAGACTCCCATAATGATGGCGGTGCCGATGACGGCGCCGAGGAAGGCGGTTTTGGCTTTGCCAAGTTGGGTATCGTTGCCGCGCGCCGTTACATATAAAAAGCCGGCGTAAACCATAAAAATCACGGCGATAATTACGCCAATCGTCAAAAATACATCCAGCATATCTTTCAGAAAGCAAAACAGCGAAGTCGCCGACAGGGGGTTTTCAAGTGTGGTGGTGATTGTTTGTCCCATGTTAAAATTTTATCATCATTAAGTTGTAATACCAAACATTGACAAATTTCTTTATTATGCTACTGTCTTAGCCAGATTTTGTCCCCGCTTCCGCGGTGTTGACAATTGAATAACAACAAAAACAACAGACAAACAGAAAGACAAATTATGTCAATTGCAGTAGCAGTAATAGTTCTAACTCTATTGTTAGCTGTATCAGTAACGGCAACAATTATGGCTTGGCCATACCTAATTCAATGGATAGTGCTTTGGTTAGCCGAGAAAGATTGGTTTTTTACCACTGTTAAAGAACCGCAGGCCAAAGTTGTAATGCGATATGACGGTTTTCACCGTTGCCTCATGGCCTATAAAGGTTACATTTTGGCTAGGGAAGGTCAGGTTTTTAACGTTGAAATCAAATTACCTAGACCTGATAATCCCAACGAGCTTCAAGATGTTCTAACCGAAGCAATGGTTGACGGTCCGGACTACATCACTTGGATTGAAGGAAGTCCTGGTTCTCCAGAACCTAAACCAAAAAACTGCCGCTTGAATGAGTGGGATGTTTTGCCCGAGAAATTCTTTGTTAAAGATAAAGATGGTAAAACATTGCCTCCGGTTGAGGACGATAACTTGCAAAGGCGTTTCGAGGGCGGCGGTATACGCTGGCTTGGCTTGCCGGGTGTCAATAAGGTTTTGAGGTATAACTTCACCTGGACCAGTTTGGAACAGAAGGAGGATAAAACCACGGGTAAAATTCGGACTGTCTTTGTGACCAAAGAATTCACATCAGATAATCCCGACCCCGATAAAGGGCCGATTGATTACGTGCCATTATTTATTGACACCTATGTGGCCCAACAAGAGAAAGCTGATAGCCGCGATGGGATACCATTTGATATTCAGTATCTGATAACAGCAAGAGTGGTTAATCCATATAAAGCGACTATTGTTGCTCATCGTTGGTTGGAAACAGTGCAAAATCAACTAGGCGGTAAAATTGCGGATTTCGTTCGTGACCATCACTATGAGGATTTGCTTGACCAACCAAAGAAAGACAAAAAAGATGAATCTTTGGACACAAAGATATCAAGGGAGTTAATAACCCTCTTGTCCGATGACAAACACTTGGATGAATTTGAGGAAAACCTTGGAGTTAAGGTTGATAAAATTCAAATTTGGGACATCAGTCCGTCGGACCCAAAGTTTATCAATTCAATTACCAAGAAGTTTGAAGCCGAACAGCAAGGAAAAGCTGATGTGGTGGAAGCGGAATACTATCAACAAACGAGGGCGCTTAAACAGATGGCTGACGAAGCCTATAACAAAGCGGTCTACACCGCCATCAGAGACGCTGGCGGAATACCAGTTGAAGTGGCAAAGGAACTGGGGAAAGTTAAAGGTGTGGTATCGCTCGGTGGTCAAGCTGCCGGTATCGTCGTTCAGGCGCCCCAACCGACTGATGAATCAGACGGAAAGGAGGTTGAGAAAGAATGAACAAGATAATAACACTGTTGCAAAGCCTGAAAATCTTTTGGGATGTAACACTTGAGTATTGGTACACCATTTTGCTTACTATTTTGCTTACTCTGGCTTTGGCCGCGTTGGTAATTTGGTGGATTAAGAAATGTCAGCCACATAAGTGGTTAGCGCGAGTCCTGATCAAGACGATTAAGTGGCTTGGCCTACGGACAGTAATCTTGGTGGAAACCATCGTCAAGAAATTGGTTGGAGCAAAAACTGCGGGCAGTCCCGCAAAAATATCACCAGTAAGGATACTGATTGCCTTGCTAGTCGGGGCGATTATCACAGGAGTTGGTATTGCTTTGGCGTTTGGCGTTAAGTTCAAGGGTGTCAAACTATCCCCGACTGATTCCACTATCCCTGTCATTTTTCTAGGAGTGGCAGTGATTGTGATGATTCCGTTAGTAGTAATCGCATCCTATCTTATACGCTGGGCGCTAACGAAAAGTAAAGCAACCAAAGCAAAAACTGCAAAAACTGACGGATTGAAGTTACCAACTCTAACATCACCCATCATCAACGGCTTGTGGGCAATTGCCGGTTTGTTGTTTACCTATTGGTTGTTGAGCCAAATCTGGCCGTCGTTCTGGGAAAAATGGAGTGGTTCCGCGGGGTTTTGGTGGTTGCCCTTAGCATTGATTACTGGATTCTGGCTCATTGGAAAAAAGGGGGGGCAAGCGTCGGCGGTGGCAATTCTCATTATTAGCATAGCCACTCTTGCTGTAATGATAACATCGTGCAACAGTATGCGAGCTGTTCGTAAAGAAAAAGTTGCCGCTCAAACTAAAACTACCACCACCCCAAAATCAGTAACGGAAAAGAGATGGAAACTCTGCTGGTCCAAGCAGCCCTTGGTCAAGGGATTGGCGCCGGATATGAGAAACGGCAGTTTCCCATCAGCAATCGTTTGTTACGATATGTTTCAGTTTAAGATAGTCGGTTATTACGACAATCATGGAACAACCGAAACATTCATAATGAACTGGGATAAAGCGGCCGAACCCGACCACGGGTCATGGTCACAGAAAAATCCGCCCCTGAAAGGTATTTGGTTCCTCAAACAAGTTAATCCAAATCTCTTTTCCGGTTGGTGGCAGGCAGAAAACGACCCGAGCCAAATCCCAATGTGGCTGGAAGCTGTTGACTAACAAGTTCTTCGCGACCTAAAGTCGCACACCCCTCCGATGCACATCGGAGGGTTTTTTCTTGTCCGAGTTTTATATCATAAAACTATAGGATTTTAAAGTGTTCTCTCCGCTTCAATGAATTCGTCCAATTCGCCGGCGAGAACTTTGTCCACTTGGGCGGTTTCCACGCCGGTGCGATGGTCTTTGACCATTTTGTAAGGATGAAGAACGTAAGAGCGAATTTGATTGCCCCATTCTATCGCCGTCGTTTTGGAAATGTAGAGCCCTTTTTCTTTGGCTTGGCGTTCGTCTTCGCGGATTTTGTAAAGTTTGCCTTTGAGAATCGCCAGCGCTTTTTCGCGATTGGCCGATTGGCTCCGTTCGGTTTCAGCGTGGACAGCAAGGCCGGTTGGAATATGAACAACCCGCACCGCGGTCTCGCGCTTGTTGACATTTTGGCCGCCGGGGCCGGAAGAACGGGCAAAAGTCACTTCAATCTCATTTTCGGGAATATCCTCACCCGAGGCGGGTCCGCTTTGAACGGAAAACTTCGGAACCACTTCCACCATGGAAAAAGAAGTGTGGCGTTTTTTTTGAGCATTAAAAGGTGAAATCCGAACCAAACGATGAACGCCGGATTCGTTTTTCAAAACACCATAAATATTTTTACCGCTGATTTCAAAAGTTAAATTACGGAAACCGCCGTGAGCGTTTTGATTCTGATGAACAATGGAAAGCCCCCAGCCTTGCCGTTCAATAAATTTCCGATACATCGCGAAAAGCATTGCCGAGAAATCCTCGGCGTCATCGCCTCCGGCGCCGGAAAAAATTGTCACCACCGCGCCGCTGTTGTCGTATTTTCCGCCTCCTTTCTCTTCGGCCTTAAGTTCCTGAAGCTCTTTAATAAGCGCTTGGGCTTTCTCTTTGTCAGCCCAAAAATCCGCCGCATTCATTGCCGTTTCAATCTCTTTTATTTTTTTCTCTCTTTTTTCTTTTTCATTCATAATAAAAAGTATAGCGGAAATTTGAGGTTATAAACAGTCCTAAAATTAACTCGCAAAAAAACGCCTTGGTCACACAACCAAGGCGGCTGGGAATCCGCAATGGCCAGCAGTGATCGGCGTGGTGTGCTCGGGTTCACTAACTTATACGGATCTCCTTGCCCAGCAAACCCAGTATAACATATTGGTTTACTCGGCCTTCAACCGCAAGGAATTCAAAACAACACTCAAACTGGAAAAGGCCATAGCGGCGGCGGCGAAAATAGGGTTGAGCAAAATCTTAAAAAACGGGTAAAGAACGCCGGCCGCCACCGGAATAAAAGCGACATTGTAAAAAAACGCCCAAAAAAGATTTTGTTTTATGATTCTCATCGTTCGCTTTGAAAGCTTGATGACTTCCGGAATCAGCGTCAAATCCCCTCTCATCAGAGTGATATTGGCCGACTCCATGGCAATATCCGCGCCTTCGCCCATAGCGATGCCGATATTGGCTTGGGTCAGCGCCGGCGCGTCGTTGATGCCGTCGCCAACCATCGCCACAATTTTTCCTTGGGCCTGAAGCTCGCGCACTTTTTCCGACTTTTTATCGGGCAAAACCTCGCTCATCACATTGTCTATCCCCACTTCGGCCGCAATGGCTCGAGCCGTGCGGACATTGTCTCCGGTGAGCAGCCAAACATCTATATTATTATTTTTGAGCGCCCGCACCGCTTCAATTGATTCCTTTTTTAACACATCGGCCACGGCCAGCGCGCCCTTTATTTTTTTATCAATCGCCAAAATCATCACCGTCTTGCCTTTGTCTTCAAGTTTTTTAATACCGTCTTCGTATGGAGAAATATCAAGTTCGGCGTCTTTCATCAAAACGCGGTTTCCTAAATATACTTCAATTTTTCCGGATGGGATTTGTAAAAATCCCCGCAAACCCTTTCCGGAAATAGCCCTGAAATCTTCCAACTTATAAAACTCAATTTTCTTTTTTGCGGCATCGTCAAGAATTGCCCGCGCCAAAGGATGTTCCGACCTTTGTTCCAAACTTGCGGCAAGTTTGAGAATCTCATTGTCCGTTTCAAATTCAGAAAATTCTGTAACCGAGATAATGTCGGTAACCGCCGGTTTGCCTTGGGTAAGAGTGCCGGTTTTGTCCAAAATAATCGCGTTGAGCTTATTGGCAATTTCCAGCGAAGCGGCGTCTTTGATTAAAATCCCTTTGCTCGCGGCGCTGCCCGAAGCAACCATAATGGCCATAGGGGTGGCCAAACCGAGAGCGCACGGACAAGCGATTATCAAAACGGCAACGAAATTAATCAAGGCAAAAGTAAAAGCGGGAGCCGGCCCGAAAAACAACCAAACCACAAAAGTTAAAACGGCAATCCCAAACACCGCCGGGACAAAATAAGAAGAGACTAGGTCGGCCAGCCGTTGAATCGGCGCTTTGGAGCCTTGGGCTTTCTCCACCATTTTAATAATCTGCGAAAGCACCGTATCTTTGCCGATTTTGGTCGCGCGAAAAGTAAAAGCGCCGAATTTATTTATGGTGCTGCCAATAACCATACTTCCGACTTTTTTGTGAACGGGCATTGATTCTCCTGTAATCATTGATTCGTCAATTTCCGAATCTCCCTCGGTGATTTTTCCGTCAACCGGAATTCTTTCTCCGGGCCGGACAATTATTAAATCGCCCACTATTACATCGGCAATTAGTATTTCAATTTCTTTTCCCGCCCGCAAAATTTTCGCGGTTTTGGGCTGTAAACCGATGAGTTTTTTAATGGCTTCCGAGGCCCGGCCTTTCATCAATACTTCAAAATACTTTCCAAGAAGAATCAAAACAATAATTATCGCCGAGGTGTCAAAGTAGATAACCGGTTTTATTCCGCCTGTGGTGAAAAAATCCGGAAAAACCGTCACCGCCGCGCTGTAGAAATAGGCCGCCAAAGTGCCGACGGCAATCAGGGTATTCATATCAGCCGAGCGATATTTAACAACGAGCTTAAGTCCGTTGTAAAATTGGGAACCGACCCAAAATTGAACGGGGGTTGTTAAAATAAAAAGAATCCAATTATTGTTTAAAATCTGCGGCACGAAAGAAAACCATTCCGGGAAACTGCCGAGGAAGATAAAAACTGAAAGAAGTCCGCCGATGACAAGTTTGCGCTTCATTTCTTTTATCTGGCCCTCTCGTTCCATTTCCGCGTGATTATGTTCATGAGAGCCCATAGCGGGTTTTTCTTTTTCCGTTTGAGAATTAATCTCCAGATGATACCCCGTTTCATTTACAATCTTTGCGAGGTTTGATGCGGAAATAATTTTTTCATCAAATTCAATCAGCGCCGTTTCCGAAGCAAAATTGACCGAAGCCGAACGCACGCCGGCCGCCTTCAAAAGCGCGTGTTCAATCGTCAACGCGCAACTGGCGCAATGCATACCGTGAATTTTGTAAACAGCTTTCATTTGATTGACCGAGATTTCAGTTTGAAGCAAGAACTTTCTTTTTTTCTTCAAATTCCTCTTTATTTATTTCCCCCTTGGCATATCGTTCCTTAAGGATTTCAAGGGCGGAATTTGAACGGGATTTTTCATTATTTCTCCCGCCAATCTCTCTTACCAACCAAACAATAAAAATAATCACCGCCGCCCAGAATAAGAGCATCATCAGGCCGCCGCCAAACCAACCCAGCGCGCCGCCCGCGCCCCATCCCCCATAATCGCCATATAATCCGTACATCATAATTTTTTTATTAATTAATAATTTTTAATTAAATTCCAGCTCAATTTTGTCTTTGTCGCGCATCACATAATTCTCGTATTCGGTGTTTTCCTTTCCATTGACGAGCATTTTCATATTCGCGCCGAACGAATGAATATCCTTGCCCCAGTTTTTGAAAAACTGGACGAGCATTATGTCTTCTTGGCGCACTAATCCGCCAATTTCAAGATGAATAATGCCGGTTGAATCATGGGTATGAATCGGCATTTCAATAACACCGAGACCGAGAGCGGCAGGAATTTCTTGCTTTATTCCTTTCACGTGAATGGCGAGCTCGGGGTGCCAGTGCAAACCGTTGCGAGACACAATAGCGGATTCCGGAACAGCCGGACTAGTCGCCACATACCAAATGAAACTACCGACCGCAACGGCCAAACCGCCGCCCAAGCCCCACAGGGCAATTTTTTTAAAACGATGTTGTGAATTTTGATAGTTCATATTTGATTGAATTATACACCATTTTAAATTCCGCAGCCGCTTTGCTGTCTCGGCAAAGCGGCGGCTGGTTGCCCAGCGTCCACGCCACAACCGTTTCCGCCGCCGCTTTGTTGCGGCTGAACGACTTGGGAAGCAATCCGCGCGTAACCCGAAGCGCTGGAATAATTGACGCCAAGAATTTCTTGCGGCTTCACCGCCGACCATTCAACGCCTTTGTTTTTCAGGTAAGTCGCAATAGTAAGATAAGTATCGGGAAACCAATAAGCATTAACCGCCAAAGCCGTTTGCCACATCTCCTGCTCGGTCACGCCTTGCGATGCCATCAGCTCCAACAATCCGAGCATCGCCATACCATGATTGCAATCCGGAAAATTTGTTGAGTTTCCGCAGCACGGCCGATATATTCCTTTTGACACTTTTTCAACAAGCGCCTGCTGGTCCGGCGTCAAGTTAAAAAACTTATGGCGGCTGTAATGAGTCATCGGGTCGCCTTGGGCAAGCGTCCAACCGGCGGTGGAAGCGAAATTTTGCGCCCCGCCGTATCTTGGGTTCGTCATTTCTCCGGAATCCAAAATCGGATTCTTGCTCGCCAAACCGAGCGCCCAAAACAGGTTCAGCAGATAACCGGCGTTTTCTCTGGTAATTTTCAATCCTGTTTTACCAACATTATTGCCTTCAAGCAAGTTCTTATATTCAGTCGTAAATTGTCCCTGTTCTTCATAGAGAGCTTTGAATCTTTTTTCATCAATGGCGCCAACGCTCACCAGTTTCGCGCCAAGAGCGCCCCAAATTACCGGCAAAATCACGCCTTCTGACGGTAGAACAATTTCTTCCAGTTCTGATACGGGGATATTTGCCGCCGCCGTCTGATTTTCTGAAACAGATATTTTATTGGGCGGGTTTTGCTTATTGTATAACCAAGCGCCGGCAAACATCGCGCCGGCAATGACAATGGCTATTGGCGTGGCGTATGGCTTATCTTTTTTAATCGTTTCGTTTTCCATATTTTTAGATGAATAAAATTAAAGCGCCGATAATAATCATGGCCAGACCGGCCCAAAAGTGAACGTTTTTCATTTGTGTTTGTTTCCATTCTTTAATTTTGTCCAAGAGCAATGGATTGGCGGCAATCCAAAGAGTGATAGCCAACGGCGCGACTAGAATAATATTATAGAGGACGAGATAACCGAAACCTTTGAAATAAGTTGCTTGGTCATGAAGCAAACCGATAACCATAAGGTACGGACCGCCCATACACGGAAATTGACAGAGACCGACCAAAAGACCGAGAGCGAAAGCGGCGGGTAGAGATACCGTATTGATAAGTTTGCCCATGGAACGATGCGCCGCTTCGGGAATTTTCAATTTGATTGGGAATTTTGGAATAAGCGCGCCGAGCAAATTCAATAAACCAAAAATGATAAGCATGGCCGCGCCAAGCTTGCCCATAAAATGCGGCACATTGAAAATATGGAGCACTTTAAGCAGACCGACGCCAATCGTGAAATAAGCGGCGAAAATGCCGGCGATATAGAGCCCGCCGATTTGGAGAATTTTCTTCCGCGTCAGTTGCAAACTGAAAAGAAAAGCGATGGTGATGAGCAGAATTGAGAACGAACACGGATGAACGCTGTCCAAAAGCGCCGAGAAAACCACTAACGGTAAAAGCCAAATTCCGCCGTTGCTTACTTGCCAAAGAAAATCGGAAAAGCCCGGACTGAATTTGAGAATCACCACTCCCAGAATGGCGGCTAATACTATACCGATAATAATAATGAGTTTGTTCATAATGTTACTGTGAATTACGAAACTCGTCGAAGGCGTAGGTTTGGCGGAGGCTTGCGAGCGCGACTGGCGCGAACACGAGGAATTTTTCAGTAGAAAAATATCCGTGCTCCGACAAACCTGCGCCGAGAAAGAGTTTTGTAATTCATGAAATGTTAAGGAGTAACCAACGCTTTTATTTCAAGATTAATCGTGCCACCGGCGCCATCGGTCAGAGTAATGAATCTGTCTATCATGCCGACACCGGCCGGACCGTGAGCGTTGGGGTCAAAAACCGCGCGAACAACGAGGCTCTCGCCGGCTTTGATAATTTCATCAATCGGCGGCGCATAACCCATACCAACCATGCCAAACGGCCCTTTAGCGCTACCGTCCGGTTTAATCACAAAAGCGGCGGTGCACATACAAGAAGTTACAACCGTTTTCAACGAAATATCCGCGCCGGTCGGATTAGTAATAGTAAATTCCTTGCTAACATCGCCGTTTTTCATTGAGATGGCGCCGAAGTCATAAATGGTTTCCGAAACGACAAGCAAACTTACGGAATTATTAGAATTGCCAACGCCCTGAACGGAAGCCTTGCTGCCCTTTTGGGCGTAATAACCCCAAACAAATAGGCCGGCAAAAACTAGAATTATTACGAGAACGCTAGTAATTGTTTTTGTTTTCATAAAATTATTATTAACTTGATAATGCGGAAAAAACACCGGTAAGGATTTGACATCTCAAGATCGTTCTTGGGAAAGAGCGATTGGATGTCATTAGACCAAAGACGGGCTGTTTTCCAGAAGAGCAAGCCAGCGTGTTATTTTTCTTTTATGTGAAATGACGGGCTGAAAATCATGGAGGCCGCCGATTATAACCAACGGCCGAGATAAGGGCGGACTGGCGGCAAGTTTGAACATCGCGCCGAGCGCCAAAAGCAGAGCAAAAATAATGATTGCCGTGATGCCGGAATTTACAAATACATTAAAAAATGAGCGGTAGGCGGAAATATGATGAACGGCTAGAGCCAGCGTCCCTTGCGGACAAAGCGAGGCGCCCATAACAGAAAAGGGACAATTGCCGGCCATCCGTCCGTCCGCAGTCATCATAAAAGTGAAACTGAAAAGCGCTATCATTAGGAACGACGCTAAAACGAAAGCGCTGATAATTTTTTTAAACGACAACAACATGAAATGTTTTTGGTTACGCTTCAATAGTATCACAAGTAAAGAAAGCCGCCCAGCGGTTTAACGTAGCATGGTTCCCCCTTAACCAGAAAGGAATAAACCTTAAATCTACGCGTGGCTTGAGCGGCAAAATCATTGTAGCAAAAATCATTCGCCAGAACAAATCACCTGATGCTTCCGCCCCAAATGTAATCTTCAAAATTCGGCGCTTTATTTTTTCCGACGAGGCGGTATTTATCAATGCCCGCCATTTTCGCTGTACTTGCCAAATTACTTCTATCTATCTCTGTCGGTGTTTCCTTAACCTCAAAAGCAATTTTCTCTTTTAATATAAAATCTATTTCTTTCCCATTTCTAAGAGCGTAATATCTGATTTCACCCAACTGCCGCAATTGAGCGTAAACGCTATTCTCAAATCTCACACCACTGCCGACATCGGCCAAAATACCGAGCAAACCGCTGTCGCAAAAATATAATTTTTGCGCTTTGACTATTTCCCTATCGGGATTTTTGGTCAACACTGGAATTGTTGAAATGAGATAAGAACCTTCAAACAAATTGACGTAATTCTGAACATCTTGACGGGGCAAACCGCTTAATCTTGATAATTTAGAGTAATCCAGTTTGGCGCCAACCCGACCCGCCAGCATTTTCATTATGGCGTAAGCGTTTTGTCTATTGGAAAAATCCGCCAAAGAAACCACGTCAAGATTGACGTATGAACTTATAATTTCATCAAGTAATTCCATTTTTTCTTTTTCCGTAGCGGCCAAAACCACTTCAGGAAAACCGCCAAATTTTACATATTCTTTATAATATTGTTCAAGCCAGCTATATTCAAAATTAGTGATTTTATCGTCAAAAAAATTCGCGCTGGCCGAAGCTTTAATATTTTTGAAGATCAAAAATTCCCCAAAATCCAGAGGGAACAGTTCAAATATTCTTTTCCTGCCGGCCAAGGATTCAGTAAAAAGATTTTTCATGTAATACGAACTTGAGCCGGTAACGATAAATTTCACATTGTAATTGTCATACAGGTATTTTAAGATTCCCGGTATTTCTCTAACCAATTGAATCTCATCAATCACAACATACGCCCTTTCGGCAAAAGACAAACCTTTCTTTTTAAACTCTTCAATAATAGCTTCAAAATTTCTCGGCGCGAAAATGTCCTGGTTGGAAAGAATCTGCAAGTCAATGTAGATTTTATTTTTTGATTCAATCTCAGTAAGTAATTGTTTGACTAAGGTGGTCTTTCCGGTACGTCGCATACCGGTAAGCACGGTGATATGATTTGTCTCCAGGTGCTCTTTTAATGGTTTGTACAATTTTCGTTGATATATCACGATATTTTGGTTAAAATGACTAAAATTATAGACGGATTTAAAATAGTGCTACTATTTTTAGTAAAATTATACAAATAGTACCAAGCAAATCAAGGGTATTTATCCACACCCCTTAAATCTACGCGTGGCTTGGGCGACAAAATCATTGTAGCAAATATCACCCCGTGAAGCCAAAAATAAATTTTCAAGTTTCAAGTTTGATTCGTAGACCGATTTCTTAATTATGGAGATGCGGCAGGTTTTTTCTTTAAACATTCAGTTATCTGCGCTTCGCTCATAACAATTTTGGCCGCACCTGACTGACAAAACTCTCTTGAAGCCAACGCACTCAAAATTAAAGTGATAATCAGCCAAGCGGCGAGGACGAAAATGAAACCGACGGCGGCATTGGTGAAAATGGTGTGGGCTTGTTTCATTTTGCCGGTGTCGCCGGCGGAAGTCAGGTAAAGAAAACCGGCGTAAGCGAACATTGCTACGGCAACCAGAATTGCCAGATAAATGGCGATGGAAATAATGTTGTTGGCGAGAACTATCAAAGCATTGAAATCGCAAGGTTTAGCTGTGCTACCGTCACAAGGTACTACAGGTTGTCCCGGCACCCAAGCGGCTTGGGCGGAAAAAGGCGCCGCGAGGGCGACAAAAATCAAAACGGCAGTTGCTAAAATAATTATTGGGCGCATTTTTTAAGGCTAGTGAAGCTAACGCGGCTATCTGGCTATAAGCTTATTAATCTCCTGCTCCATCTTACTCACCGCTTCGGTCGGTCGGGCCTTGCCCGACGAAACCGACTCAATCATTTCTTTGAAAGCCGCCGCGGTCGCCCAGTAATCGGGGTCAAGCCAGCCGCGCGATTTCAAAGCCGCGTCGTAGAACAACGCGCCGAAAGCGTCGGTCGGTTTCGCCGCCAGCAAATCGCGCCGAACGGGCGGCAAACCACTTTTTTGACTGAAGGCCTTGAGCGCTTGATTGGAGGTCAGCAAAAAAGCGGTGCGGGCGGAATTAGCGATATCACGTGATGATTTTAAGACCGATACGCCGTAAAGCTTGCCGAAAGTTAGAGATTTTTTCGCATTTTTCGGTTGAGGAAAAGGAGCGACGTCAAAATAAAGGTTGGGATTTTTTGCCCGCAAAATCGGCAGTTCGGAAGCAAAGCCGAAATAAATTGCCAAATCACCGGCAAGAAACGCGTCAGACGAATTAGGCAGACTTTTATTCCAAGAATAAGTCAAACCGAGCGGATTGGAAAATTGGGTATAGAAATTCAAGGCGGTTGCGCCGGCGGCGTTGTTGGCCCCGCCGCTCGCGGCGAGCGGCGGGGCGCCAATTTGAAGAAATAAAGCCGATAAAATTTCCTTGGCGTTAACGATATTGTCAAACTCGCCCAAAGCCACGGCGCTCCGAAAAACATTGCCGTTCAAATCCTTGTCGGTCAGCGTTTGGGCCAAAGAGATAAATTCGTCCCAAACGGCGGGCGGTTTCGCCAAACCGGCCGAAGCGAAAGTGTCGCGATTCCAATACATTATCAGCGGGTCAACGCTAAAGGGCAAAGCGGCAATGCCATCGGTCGTCAAAAACAATTCACCCTCGTCAAAATAAGTGTCGCGGAAAATTCTTTCGGACATCGTTTCAAAGGCGATGGTAAAAATTTTGGAGCGCAATTTGGACAAAAGATTTTCGGGGATGATGATGAGGTCGGGACCATTGCCGGCCGCCAACGCTTCTATTAAATTGCCGTAAAAAACCGACGCTGATTTTTCGGTGTAATTAATTTTAAAAGTCTCATCGCTTTGGAAAGCTTCTTTAATCGCGGAAAATTGTCCGGCCGGTATCACGCCCCAAATTTCGGCGGTCGGCAAATTTAGCGCCGCCGAAGAGCCCTTGTATCTGGCAAAAAGAATCAGACCGCCGATGGCGGCCACGACAAAAACGGCGATTAAAATTATTTGGAAAATTGAAATTTTTTTGAAATCAATACTATTTTTTCGCAAACA
>Ga0209542_10009988_pt1 | contig 17265 bp, 20 predicted proteins | sample RifCSPhighO2_01_FD_184028 | JGI IMG/M metagenome (GOLD analysis project Ga0209542, IMG submission 184028) | Soil microbial communities from Rifle, Colorado - Rifle CSP2_plank highO2_0.1 (SPAdes) (version 2) | ecosystem: Environmental > Terrestrial > Deep subsurface > Rock core/Sediment ...
TCTACCGGGCCTACCTGTCGGAGGCGGTCGTCAACGTGGACCGTGCCAACACACTCCTCCACGACCTCTGGACGAAGTCGCACGAGTGCTACTCGGGCTACCCCGGCGACTACCGGCGGGGCTTCATCATCTGGGGCGACATCTGCAACTACATGTCGCGCCAGTACGCCAATGGCAACTGGGAGGCCTGTCCAGGCTACGTTCCGCCCGAATCGCCTCCGCAAGTGAGCCCACCGCACGACGTGGTCGAGGTGGAGAAGGAACACCAGACCGAGTTCGTGTACCAGTACGGTCGGTACCTGGACCGTCCGGTCGAACTGGTCTATGACCAGAGGCGGCACAAGGTCACCTTACGCGTCCTGGTGTCGGACGATTCCTCGTTGGCCGATGACAAAGACACCCTCGACTACCTGAAAAGGGAGGTCGAGCGGATCGCCACCTCACCCTCCGACACTTTCTCGCTTCCTGGAGCAGCCTTCCGCTACACTTCCGGCTACCCGATCTGGGCACCGCACGAACTTCGTAGCGGGGGGAAGAGGTACAAGTGCCTGGAGTTCGGCCTCGACGCGGCCTTTGATGGATACGGCGTCCTCCGGGCCCAAGGATGGCCGATCCGTCCCAAGGGGTACTACCCCTATAACCTTCCGTGACTCCCTAGGCCCGTCCGGGCCAACCCAACGACGGAGGGCCGGGCCGTGCAAACATTACGCGACTCGTCTCTCCAGAGAAACTAAAATACTTAGTTCTTCTGGAGAGTCGCGTACTGTAACAATAATAAAAGTACTTACCATTTTGGTGAGTGCTTTTTTGTTTAAGCAAAATTTAAATACTTTAACCTTTTAACATTTAAACCCCCTACCACTTCTACCCAATCCAAAGTTCTGAAATCATCTCGCAAACCCCGCAGAGATACCAGATCCTTGTAAAACGGAGCCTTTACCATTAAATGGTAGGGCTCTTTAATTTACCTAAGGTAGGTTACTTTTTTTGTTATTTGTGGTATATTATTTTTGTAAGCAGTGTAAATTTAATAGTCTATGAACAACGATGAGGATCTCATCAAACAGGCCAATATTCAGAAGATAGCCGAAGAAGGGGCAAAAATTTATGATCAGATAAAGGTAAAATATGACCCCCAAGAACGTGGTAAATTTTTGGCTATTGTGATCGATAGTCAAGACGCCTATTTAGGGTCATCGAGTGCCGACGCCTTGGTTTTAGCCCACCAATAACATCCAAACAAAATATTTTATGTTGTTAAAATAGGTTTTGATGTTGCTGAAACAATGGCATGTTCTTTTGAATAACATAAATAAAAATGGAATTGCTATGAAAAAAATTATTATACCTGAACCAAAAAGCGAAAAACTAATCAGTATACTAGGTTCGCTTTACCATGCTTTTAAAGGACTGGGGACAGATGAACAAGTTGAATTTGATGTGTCTAAAATCAAATGGCTTTGCCCGTTAATTTCTCTTCCAATCAGTGCTCACATTCACAAAACAGGTAGCATCGTGACTAATGAAAATATAAACACAAAAGCTTACGCCCACACCATAAAATTTCCTGATGGTGTTGATACGGTAACCGAGCTAGAAGCTGAGAGGCAAAAAACTAAAACCTATGTGCCGATTAGTATATTACACCGAGACGCTGGTGTCGAAAGGGAAAGATTAGAGTCATTATTTAGCCAGATGATTTATAAAGTAGTGGGGGCAACTATTGGCGCCCGGAATGCCATTTATTATCCGATTAGTGAATTGGTAACAAATATTTTTGAGCACAGCGAAGAAAATAATGGCTACATTTTTGGTCAATATTACCCTACCAAGGGCCACTTAGATATGTGTATTGTGGATACCGGTCGTGGTTTAGCGGCAACATATGCCGAGGAAAAAAATATTCACTTAAGTGACGAAGAGGCAATCGCAGAGGTGATGAGTGGCCATTCTACCAAACACAACAAGGAAAGAGGCTACGGAGTGAGAACATCAAAAAGAGTGGTATGCGAAGCGCTCGGAGGCTCATTTATCATAGTCTCTGGCTCTAAAGCTCTTATAGCAAACGATACTGAGGAACAACTAATAGACCTAAAGGATTTTATGTGGAAAGGAGTAATAATTGCCTATAGGATCATGAAGCCAAATAACACTATTGACATAAGCCCATATTTGGAATAAAATGATTAGTCATGTATAATAAAGTATATGGACAAAACTGCATCACAATTAAAGCTTGCAGAAATTCTAGCACCGATAATAAGCTCTCGCGATCTGATTGAAAGTCTAGAGAAAATAGTACTAAAAACTGACTCGAAGGCAGTTGATTTAGATTTCACAAATATAGAATTTATTTCTCGCTCTGCTGCTCATGCCCTACTTTTACTAAAAGAAAAATTGGATAGGAAAGCTTGGAATAAAAAGGATGTCTCTTTCGTCAACGCAAATAAAGAAGTAAAAGAAATGTTACGTGTAGTTGCCGCGAACAGAGTGATGCCACACGAAAAAAAAGTTTCATTAAAAACCAAACCTGTTAATATTGAGACTTTGCTTGAAGGTGTTTAATTTAGAAGATCGATTGAGGCTTCGCTAAAAATAGCGAAGTTTTTTGTTTAATTTGAGCGTCTTTAGTTTATTCTCCGATCGGACTTGACATTAATATTATAAAGAGCACAATTAATGCACTTAATTCTTAAAATGGAAATATGAATCGAAGTTTACCAAGGACAACATTGTTTATGTTAATGTCAGTGGATGGAAAAATCTCAACCGGCAATACTGATGAACGTGATTTTGATAAAGATCTATCCGGAATAAAAGGCACAAAAGAAGGACTGCAACAATATTACGAGCTAGAGAGGCATACAGATATTAATTCTTTTAATACCGGTCGAGTAATGGCAAAAATTGGTGTTAACAATAGAAAAGATCCTACCACTAAATTACCTTGTAGTTTTATTATCGTGGATAATAAACCACATTTAACTGAGCGCGGGGTTAGCTACTTAACAAAATGGACAAAAAAGCTTTACCTGGTTACGACTAATAAAAAACATCCGGCTTTTAAACTAAAAAATCTGGATAATCTCGAAATATTTACTATCCTAAAAAGGTAGGTCTAGTGGACCTGTTTAAAAGTCTAAAAGAAAAGTATGGTATGAATAGGATAACTATTCAGTCGGGTGGGAACATGAATGCAGAGCTTATTAGAAACGGCCTGGTGGAAAGAGTATCTGTTGTTGTTGCCCCCTGTATTGTGGGCGGTAAAGACACCACTACTTTGGTCGATGGCGAGTCATTACAAACCGAGAAGGACTTACGACATGTTAAAACTTTAGTTTTACAAAATGTTAAAAAACTAAAAAATTCATATTTGCATTTAGTTTATAAAATTAATACTTAACTGGAATTCCCGTGACAGAAAGAACGTTCTAACACTGTTCCGTTGTCCCCGCTTTTCTCGAAAAAGTCGCCTATTTGGCGATTTTTTGGTATACTTAAGTTACTATGAAAAATGAAAAAATAAACTTATTGAGGGTATCTATTGAAAGCGAACATTTGCTATTGGTACCGCCTGCGCTCAAGTATGCCGCAGAAATATACAAAGAATTTAACAATGAGGCGGTTATCCGGTTTATGAACGCCATGCCCAGGACAATTACCGATGCGGAAAATTTTGTACGAACCTCTTTGGTGGATATGAAGGCCGGTAAGAAATTAGTTTGTTCTATTCTCAAAAAAAGCAACAAAGAATTTTTAGGGAACCTAAGTATTCTTGATGTAGATACGGCCACACCAGAAGTAGCAATTTGGCTTAAAAAATCAGCCCACGGCTCTGGTTACGGTCTCGAGGCTGTTAAAGCGCTCAAGGAGTGGCTCGATGGGCATATTGACTATGAATATTTGCAGTATCCAGTAGCCAACGTAAATATGGCTAGTCGTAAAATTCCTGAAGCGCTTGGGGGCGTCATTGCCCAAAAAGATTTCGCGTTTACCAAAGTAGATGGCTCGGTATGGCAATATACAAATTACAAGATTTATAAAGGCACTCTAATAGCCAAAAAAAGTTAACTTAGGACAACTTCGGAATATAATAATATCCGGTAAGGCCTTTGAAAAAAGTTATAATCTCGTCCACTTTGCCCCGCAGGGATACCAGATCCTTGTAAAACGGAGCCTTTACCATAAATTGGTAGGGCTTTTTTAATTGCAAGGTATTGACATTGTATTACAACTGTAATACAATACCTGTATATAACTTACCTAATTTTATCTCCTATGCGCCAAATATTAAGCATATCGCTACCATCAACTGACGTAAAGTTGATTAAAAAGCACGCAAAAAATCGCGGCTACGACTCCATTAGTGCTTATATCCAGCATCTCTATAAAGAAGACGCCGATCTGATTACTGAAGCAGAGCTTTTGAAATCAGTGAGGGAAGCCCGCAAAGAATACCGAACAGGTAAAACAATTACAGCCAAATCCTTAGCTGATTTGGTATGATTATAACGAATATTTTTTATTCGTCTAAATTTGTACAAGAATTTAAAAGACTTCCCGGGGACATCAAGCTTCTAGCGATTAAAAAAGAAAAGTATTTTAAAGACAATCCTCTTCACCCATCTCTCCGGCTCCATTCATTACAGGGAAAATTAAAGGGACTCTGGTCTATATCCTTAACTGGGGGTTACCGCATTATATTTGAACGCCAGCCAAATGGCGATATCTTGTTTATCTCCATTGGAAAACACGACATTTACCGCTATCTTTAGATATTGAGGCAGTTACAAAAAACACCAGCTTAAGGGCTGGCGGTTTCGGTTTTGTAATTATTTTTTGTTAATCGCATCCATTGCTCGAGCGGCCTCCTTAAATTTAAAAACATAATCTTCATCTAGGCCAATAATATTTTTCCGGGTAGCGGTAACCACCGGTAAACCGGTTTTTTTATCTTGTCTATCCATTTTAAATTCTTCTCTCAGAATATACATCATGCCTTTAAGTTCTTTTTTAGTAGAATCACTCGGTGGTTTGCTAAAATAAATAATTCCATATAAATACGGACGTTTGGTAAATATGTACATACGCCGATCCGTAATACGAACCAAAACATTACGCAAGGTATTCTGTCCATTGACCACGTCCTCCATCCGCACTTTTTCTTCCTCGTACAAAACTTTTTCTCCTTCTTCAAGCGGAAAATTCTTTTCTTGCAATTTAAAGGCGCCGTAGGTGATAAAAATGCCCAGGATAATTATCAGGCCCAAGGCCACGTAACTAATAATTGAATAATCCATGTATGATGTTATGGTTCAACCGTTAAACTATTCAATATTTCCCGGTATTGACTACTATGCCCAGTGACTAACAAATCGTTTTTTGCCCCTTCGATCTTTATCTCCGTCACAAAAACACAATCCTGCCCGGCCGCGCAATCGTAATTCCACTCCCGTACTGTGACCCCGCGCCAAGTACTAGTAGTTGAGGGTAAATTAGCGATGTTTGGCGGTAGTTGTTCAATCTTTTCGATCGTTACCCATTCTAAAGCTTGACGTCCTTCGGGATAAAATGTCACACTATTTTTTCCATGGGCCGTCTGCCAAACAGCCGGAACCTTTAAGCTAAAATTGGAAAATCCATTTTCTTCATATGGTGTGGTTTGGCTTTCGAGCTTGGTCGTGTATTCTTTATTTAGTTCTTCTTTTATTTCCTCTTTGAAAGTTTCGAGCTGAGTGCTAACATTCTTTTTTATCTCTTCGGTTGTCGCTTGGTTACTCACGGTTTGACAGGTGTAACCACCAAGAATTCCAAGAGCACCAAGCAAACCGAAAACTAACAGAACTTTCGAAGCCAGAGCGACCTTCATCATCCCACGCCGTTTGGCGGTTCGTTCTTCCATAAGAGTGATGCGCTCACGGGTTTTTAATACGGTATCGGGGTTTAAAGAAATACTATCTATCCCCTCTTGAACTAAAAATTCTGCGAATTCTGGGTAGTCGCTCGGGGCCTGACCACAGATGCCCACCTTTTTACCGTGCTCGTGGGCCGTATGAATAATACTGCGAATTAAAGTTTTGACGGCGGCATTGTTTTCATCGTAAACATGGGAAACCAGCGGTGAATCACGGTCAACACCCAGAGTTAACTGGGTTAGATCGTTCGAACCAATGCTAAAACCATCAAAGATTTGACAAAATTCTTTAGCGAGGATTACATTCGACGGAATCTCGGTCATCATGTAAACCTGAAGGTCGTCTTTACCACGTTCCAAACCAAACTCTTTCATGGTCGCGAGTACCTGTTCACCTTCTTTTACGGTCCGGCAAAACGGGACCATAACGATAACATTTTTTAAACCCCAATCGTTACGGACCCTCTTCAAAGCCTCACACTCTATTTTAAACCCCGGCTTGTAGTTTTTATCATAATACCGTGAAGCACCACGCCAACCAAGCATCGGGTTTTCTTCTTTTGGTTCAAAACTTTGGCCACCAATTAAGGTAGCATATTCATTAGTTTTAAAATCTGACAAACGAACAATGACCGGGTTTGGATAAAAAGCGGCGGCAATAAAAGAAATTCCTTCGGCCAGTTTGGCAACACCAAATTCTCGTTTGTCCTTATAACCAACAGTTAGTTCGTTTATTTGCCCCCGGACTTTGGCATTCATGGACTTGTAATTAACCAAAGCCAAAGGATGAATTTTAACAAAATTGGTGAAGATAAATTCTTCCCGAGCCAGACCAACACCATTGTTTGGAATAGCCGCCAAGGAAAAAGCACTGTCGGGATTACCGACGTTCATCATAATCTTGGTCTTGGTTGGTTTCAAATCTTTAAGTTCAGCTTTCTCAACTTTAAATGGTAATAAACTTTTGTAAACATAACCTACTTCGCCTTCCGAGCAAGTGACGGTAATTTCTTCTTTGCTTTTAATTAGTTGCCTGGCTTTTAAAGCACCAACCACACAAGGAATACCTAATTCACGACTGACAATGGCGGCATGAGAAGTCTTGCCACCTTGCTCGGTAACGATGGCGCTCGCAATGCGCATAATTGGTTCCCAATCTGGATCGGTAATGCGGGTTACCAAAACTTCGCCGGCTTTAAAATCTTTCATGTCTTTCGGCGAATTAATTATTCTCGCCTTGCCCTGGCCGATCTTCTGGCCAACACTAAGACCAGTAACTAATATTTTACCTTTTTGTTGTAAAGTGTAAGTTTCAATGGTATTTACTTTGGCCTGGGATTTGACGGTCTCACCACGAGCCTGCACGATAAACAACTTACCGGTTTTTCCGTCTTTCGCCCACTCAATATCCATAGCGTGGCCATAATGCTCTTCAATCTGCACTCCCCACTTACTAAGCTGGATCACTTCGTCATCCGTTAGGCTGTATTTCCTTTGATCAGCGGTTTTTACTTTTAATTGTTTAGTACCAGTATGGCCATAGACCAATTTAACTTCTTTGTCCCCCAAGCGACGGCTAATGATAGACTTTAAACCTTTTTTTACACCTTCTTTAAAAACATAAAACTGATCCGGATTAACCCGGCCCTTTACAACATACTCACCGAGACCATAGGCGGAATTTATTAGAACCACGCCCTTGAAGCCAGATTCTGTGTCAAGAGTAAACATGACGCCAGACGAACCAAGGTCAGATCGGACCATCTGCTGAACACAAACAGACAGAGCCACGGCTAAATGATCAAAGCCTTTGGCTTCACGGTAAGAGATGGCGCGATCAGTGAAAAGCGAAGCAATACATTTTTTGACGGCTTCCAACAGTTCTTTTTCGCCCTTAACATTCAAATATGTTTCTTGTTGACCAGCGAAACTGGCGTCAGGTAGATCTTCGGCGGTCGCGCTCGAGCGCACCGCGACACTTTCTGCTTTTAATTCTTTGTACGCTACTTTAATTTCTTTAGTTAACTCATCGGGAAACTTAGCTCCCAAGACCATACTACGAACCTTGGCGCCAGCTACAGATAGGGCCCGGACATTTTTTACATCCAAGCCTTTTAAAACTTCTTTGATTTTTTTATCTAGGCCAGTGCCTTTCAAAAATAACCAGTAGGCATCGCTCGTCAACGCAAAACCATTAGGTACTTTTATACCATGTTCAGTAAGCTTGCTATACATCTCTCCGAGCGAGGCGTTTTTACCACCGACCAAGGGGATGTCTTTAATGTTTAGTTCTTTAAACCAGCGAATGTACACGGTAAAAAGTTAAAGATAAATATTGGTTAGTATATCACAAACTAACTATTTTTAAAAACTCCTCTTCACTTAAAACTTTTACACCTAATTTTTTAGCCTTAGCTAATTTACTCCCGGCCTTGTCGCCAGCAACCACGGCCGTGGTATTTTTACTGACCGATTCCGCGACATCGCCACCCAAAGCCCGGATTTTGTCTTTGGCTTCATCACGAGTCAACAAACTCAAAGTACCAGTCAAAACAAAGGTTTGACCGTGTAATTTACCAGTCACGCGACTCTCGGCTTCTTTAGCGGACAAAGTTTGTATTTTCACCCCGTTATCTAATAACTCTTCCACTAACTTTTGGTTAGTCTTGTCTTCAAAAAAAGCCCGAATAGATTCGGCGACCCGTGGGCCCACATCTTCTACCTCCAGCAAATCAGAAACGCTCGCTTCCATTATTTTCGGCAGTGATCGAAAGTGTTCAGAAAGCCTGACGGCGGTTTCTTCCCCAACATGACGGATGCCAAGAGCATACACAAAACGAGATAAAGGAACATTTTTGGCCGCCTCAATCGCCTGGACCAGATTGACAGCAGATTTTTCCGCAAATCTTTCTAGTGGCTCAAGATCACCTGTCGTGAGGGTAAATAAATCCGCGGGATTTTTTATTAACCCCTCATTTACTAGCTGTTCAATAATTTTTTCTCCCAGGCCATCTATGTCATAAGCTCGTTTGGAGGCAAAGTGACGAATTTTTTCTAATTGTTGAGCATAACAGTTGGGATTTTTGCAAAACAAAGCGGCAGATTTTCCCACTTTTTTATCACTAATAATTTCCCGGACAACTTCTCCCCCACATTTGGGACATTTAACTGGTTCTTTAACGGTTTTTTCTCCACCAGTTCGCATTTTATCCAAAACCCGAATTACTTTAGGGATAATCTCACCGGCTTTTTCTACTACGACCGTATCGCCAATTTTTACGCCCAGACGTTTAATCTCGTCAAAATTATGGAGTGTCGCGTGGGTAACCGTTGTGCCAGCGAGTTTAACTGGATCCATGAGGGCGACGGGGGTTAAGGCGCCAGTCCGACCAATTTGGACATAGACATCTTTAATTTTGGTTGTTCCTTGTTCAGCCGGAAATTTGAAAGCAATTGCCCAGCGGGGAGATTTACCGGTAAAACCCAGTTGATTTTGGTATTTTTTCTCATTAACTTTAATTACTATGCCGTCAATCCAAAATGGCTGACTATGTTTTAAATTATCCCATCGGTTATGGAAATCCAAAACCTCACCGAGATTCTGACAGACCTGCCAATGGTCGTCTGTGGTAAAACCCAAATCTTTTAATCTTTTTAATTCTTCGGCCTGAGTTAGGGGGGCATTGGCGCTCGAAATATCATAAGCGGTTAAGGAAAGACGGCGATTAGCGACCACTAGTGAATCTAATTGACGGATTGTGCCAGCGGCGGCATTTCTGGGATTTGCGAACAAGGCTTCGTTGTGTTTTTCTCTTTCCAGATTTAACTTGTCAAAAACATCTCGGCTCATCCAGACTTCGCCTTCCGTAATTATGTCAACCGGCTCTTTTAAACGGAGCGGGACGCTATGAATAGTCTTAATGTTTTGTGTCACTACTTCCCCCACTTTGCCATCACCGCGTGTGGCGGCAGTTTTTAACAGCCCCTTTTCATAGGTTAAAACCATGTGAAGGCCATCAATTTTCAATTCACAAACATATGTCAAATCTTTTGGTCGAGCACCTAATTCTTTTTCTAATATTTTTAAATTACGTTCTTCCCAATCTAAAATATCTTCCTCATTAAAAGCATCGTCAAAAGACCATTGCGGCACCACATGAGTAATTTTTTCAAATTTATCCAAAGGCTTACCCGCCACACGTTGGGTCGGGCTATCTGGGGTAATTAAATCAGGATGTTCGCGCTCAATCTTCCGCAGTTCGTCCATTAATCCTTCGTACATCTGGTCAGTTACTTCCGGATCATTCAAAACATGATAACGATAGCGCAAATCGTCGATTTGAGCACGAAGTTTTTCAACCCTAGTTTTTAAATCAATCGACATAGATATACGGATTCAAAACTTCCTTTAATTTCTTACAAACCAAACTCAAAGCTTGTGGACCAGTAATTGTATTAGCCCTCGCTTCCTGTTCATAACCAACCCAATCGATTCCATAATGATTAAAAAACTTCGCTAAGATTTCATTCTCAGTTAAAGGCTCGTCCATAGGAGTGGCTTGACGAGTTAGAAGTTTACGCAAAGTTTCTGATGTTCGTTTTCTGGCATCTTCCACTATGTTTTTAAAAATTATTACCGGACCAATACCATAATCTCTTTGAAATTCTAAAGAGTAAAGGTCTAAACCGGCTTTTTTTAGGGATTGCAAAATTTTTTCGTAATCTACGCTAAGCTTTATCTCAGAATCGGCCGCTGTTTTTTCTAGTTTATCTTCGCCGATAGAATTGCCTAATGTTTCCGCCATATCCCAATTATTAACTAATTAAACCCAAATACCAGCGTACTATCTCCGCCCCCCAAAACAAGGTGAAAAATGTTCCAACTGACAAAAAGGTTCCAAAAGGGATTTCGTGCGTCCAAGCTTTTTTCTTAAAAACTAAAAGCCCAAGGCCGATAACCGCTCCCAAAACATATGAAATGATAAGCGCGGTTAATATGCTTGGCCAACCGAGCCAGATGCCCATCATAACACCCATACGCACGTCTCCCCCACCAATCCAGCGGCCACGCGAAATAATATATTGCAGGAGGAAGAACCCACCACCAATCAAAATTCCGAGAGCAAAACTCTGCAAGGTAAAATGTAAAAAGTAATAGTTGAAAAATAGTCCAACGATGGCACCCAGCCAAATAATGGTCGGGATAATAATTTTATGTAAAGCGTCAAAAACAAAAACAATAATGAGGATAACGACAAAAAATAAATCGCGAATAAAAAACCAGCTTTGTAACGAACGATCGACGTATTGCCAAGCGACAATTAAAAAAAGAAAAGCCGTTGCTAATTCTACTACCGGATAGTACCAGCTGATCGGTTTCTTGCAAGTACGACACTGTCCATTTAAATAAAGAAAACTCAAAACAGGAATGTTTTCATACCAGGTCAATTTTCTCCCACAATGAATGCACATACTTCGGCCAGCCACAATCCGAACATTTTCCCAGGTCCGCCAAATCCAAGAGTTTAAAAAGCTACCAAAAATTAGACCAAACAGGAAGATTAGAACGTAGAGAATCGGGCTAAAATAATCGGTTTCCATAGAAATCGCTAGTAAAAGAATTATAACACAAGTGATTTCTCTTGCCAATTGGGTCAGGGGTATAAAAAAAGTCAACCCTGCATTAATATTATTGTGCAGGGTTGGCTCGCAAAAATTTTTGCCAATTTTACGGTGTCGATGTCGCTGTTAAGCCAGCTGGGCTTAAGGTGACAGTTCCGGTTAGACCACCCATGCTGTCTTCAAGAACTGAAGTAACAGTAAACGTACTAGTAGCACCGGTGTAAAGATAGAACTCACCAGTGTTTGGTCCGGTTGGGATTTTAGCCATATAAGCTCCGGCACAACTGATAGTAGAAGACCAACCACTCTTATTTAAACAGATGTGGGTAGAGTCGCCTAAACTTATATTAGTACCAGCTGGATAAGCAGTATTTTCAGTATAATACAACTCTAAAGCAGTTTGCAATTGTTTTAAGTCAGATAGACGTTTGGAGTCACGAGATTTGGTACGAGCTGAACCTAAAGCAACTACAGCTAGGGTTGACAATAAACCTAAAATAGCTATAACGACTAACAATTCGATTAAAGTAAAACCACGCTTATTCATATTGTCACCTCCCTTCGTTCGGAAAATATTCGCATAACTTATGCTTTAACTAAGACACTTTTTATCTTATCCACAATTTCTGATGGCTTAAAATGGGCTTTGATAAGATAATCAACAGCGCCCATCTCCAAACCTTTTTCCACATCATCTTTCTGACCGAGATTGGTAAGAAGAATAACTGGAACACTGGAAGTAGTGGGGTCTTTCTTTAATTCAGATAAAACAGCGAAGCCGTCGAGCTTGGGTAAAAGAATATCCAATAAAATAATGTCTGGTTTTTTCTTTTTAGCTTCAACCAAGGCTTTTTCACCGTTATCGGCAAGGGTTACCTTATAACCCTCCATGTCAAATTTTTTCTGGTAAATGTCGGCTAAAAAAACATCGTCTTCAACCAACAAAATATGTGGCTTCCCTCCTTCTACATCTTTCTTCGGCATAATTTTTAAATAAAACTAATGGATATGTTAAATTATACCATATTGCGCAAAGCGAGTCCAATTGCGACAGACATGCGCGGACCGATCTGGTTCAAAAGCGGCTTTAAACTATCTTGGTAAACCACTCTCGCCCATGGATCGCCGACATAACATTTTAATTTGAATTTTTCCGCAATAATTTCACTCAAATATGGCAAGACGGCTATCCCGCCAGTTAAAATAACTTTCTCGGGGCGTTTGTTTTCATTGCCGCTTTGGCGCAAATAAAGTTCAAAGCTATATTCAATTTCTTTTAAAATTGGATCAAAAAGACCGTTGAATAGAGTAACAAATCTTTCTCGACTTAAATGATCGCGTACTAATTTTTGACTTTCCGGATGACACAAGTCTATTTTTAGACGATCAACTACGGCCTCTGGTAAATCCAAAGACCGGCTGAGAATTTCTCCGACCCGGTGGCCGCCGGCCTCAATGCTGTGATGGGTAATCGGCACGGCTTGGTCCATAATGAAAAAATTAGTCCTTTCAGCACCCAGGTCAATGATCATGGACACGGCCGTATCTCGGCCGATAAGCGACCGCTCTAAGGCGGTTGACTCGGGTTCAAGTGCTTCAAGAACCAAACCAGCCTGACGGAATATCTGGGTGTACAAGGCGACGAGATTTTTAGGAACAGCGTTAATCAAAACGACCTGCTGATTTTTTTTATCCGGATTGGTTGGCAAAATTTGGTAATCCAAGGCCATTTCATCAAGCGGGCGCGGAAGTAATTTCTTAACTTCAGCTTTTAAAATACCGGGGAACTCTTCTTTTTTGACAATTGGCAAAGTTACCAAAGCATGGAAAACTGCTGACACCGGCAAACTAACAATCGCCTGCTTAGCAACAGTCCGAGATTTCTGACAAACTAATTTTAAAACTTCGGCGTATTTATTGACTTCCGACTCTTGCAATGTTTCAGCCGTAGAAATTTCTTTTTTAATTTGTTCCGAATTTTTCTTTACCAGATCCTCGGCGGTTTTATCATTTTTGACAAGATGATGCACATCTTGGCGCATCGAAGTTATGCCATAAGTAAATAATACCGGGCGGTTTTTTTCCTTTTTTAACTCGACTAATTTTATTCCCCCAGCGCCTAAATCAATACCGAGTACTGATTGAGGTTTAGAAAAAAGCATAAATATTTTTCAACCCATTTCGAAAACAGATATATTATACCAGAGTTAAGTATAAAGTTACAGCTAATACTTGTAAACTGTGGATAAATAAGGTAAAATTAAGAGGCTTTTAACATTATCTATGGACATTACACTATTCAATACCTTAACTCGAACGCCAGAAAAACTTGTACCGCTTAAAAAAAACCACATTGGATTATATACCTGCGGACCGACAGTATATAACTACGCCCACATTGGAAATCTACGATCCTACCTTTTTGAAGACATTTTAAAACGGGTTTTACGATATAACGATTACAAGGTAAAACATGTCATGAATCTAACTGACGTTGGGCATCTAACCAGCGACGCTGACGAAGGCGAGGACAAAATGGAAAAGGGTGCCAAGCGTGAAGGCAAAAGCGCTTGGGAAATCGCCGACTTTTATATTAAAGCCTTTGAGGATGACATTAATGAATTAAATATTACCCCACCGGATATCTGGTGCCGGGCAACCGAACACATTGAAGACCAGATTCGCTTAATTGAAAAACTGGAGGAAAAAGGCTTTACCTACAAAACTTCCGACGGCGTTTATTTCAATACCGCTAAGTTTTCTAATTATGGCAAATTAGCCAACCTAGAAAACCAAGATTTAAAGGCGGGGGCAAGAATAGAAATGGGTGAAAAAATTAACCCAACCGATTTTGCCTTATGGAAATTTTCTAAAGAAAACGAAAAAAGACAAATGGAGTGGCCAAGTCCCTGGGGTACTGGTTTTCCAGGTTGGCATATTGAATGTTCAGCCATGTCGACCAAATACTTAGGTCAACCTTTTGACATCCACTGTGGCGGGATCGATCATATTCCGGTTCATCATACCAATGAAATCGCCCAAAGCGAAGCCGCGAGCGGTAAACCACTCGCCAATTACTGGCTTCATAATGAATTCTTGTTGATCAATAACGGAAAAATGGCCAAATCCGTAGATAACTTCTTAACCATAAGAGAACTAAAAAGACAAGGCTATTCCCCCCTCGCCTACCGCTACTTTACCTTACAGACTCATTACCGCAGACAATTAAGCTTTAGTTTTGAGGCACTAGGAGCGGCCCAGAGTGGATTAGAACATTTATATGAGATTGCAAGAGAGCTAAGTAAGGAAAAAATGCCGGAAGATAAAGAATCGGCCGATAAATTTTTGGCGCTTATTAACGATGATTTAAATATTCCCGAAGCCTTAGCAACGGTATGGGAAGCTTTAAAAAATAGAGAAATCAGCTTGCCGCAATTGTTGAACTTTGATGAAGTGTTCGGATTACAAATTGAAGAACAAATTAAAACAGTAGAATTACCTAAGGAAGTTCAACAGCTGGTAAAAGAGCGAGATGAGGCACGAATTAATAAAGATTGGGCCAAAAGCGATGAATTACGAAACCAAATCGAAGCCCTGGGATATGTTGTAAAAGATGGAGTCAAAGGGACAGAAGTAAAAAAGAAACTTTAGGTAATAATTTAACAATAATATGTCTGAAAAAGAAAGATTCAAACCATACGTTGCCGCCTACCTCGTACTAGTTAAGAACGGGCGAGTTTTACTTCTTAGACGCTTTAACACTGGCTATCAGGATGGTAACTATAGTTTAGTGGCTGGTCATCTTGATGGGGGCGAAACAACGAAACAATGTATTATCCGAGAAGCCAGTGAAGAAGCTGGGATTGTGGTAAGACCAGAAGACCTAGAGGTAGTTCATACTATGCACCGCTTAGCACCGGATAGAGAATATTTTGATTTCTATCTTCGGGCTGAAAAATGGACTGGCGATATCACAAACATGGAGCCTGATAAATGCGACGAACTTAAATGGTGTCAAATAGATGATCTCCCGAGCAATGTGTTGCCAGCAGTAAAACTGGCCCTAGGGAATATTAACAACAATGTACATTATAGTGAATTCGGTTGGGCATAATGCTAACAAGGACGGCAGACTAATGGCCAAGAGCTTCTTAGGCCAGTTTAATAAATAAACAACATAGTAAATTGTGAGGAATGCGTTCTTGTGATATAATTTAGTAGCTATGACTACCCCTAATATTCCGGAAAAGAATTTACCGCTCGAAAAAGAATTGCCCAAAGCGCCGGAAACGCAAACGGAAAAAATCATTCCGCGTGAATCAGCGCCGAGCAAACCGGAAAATGAAAAAATTGACACAAAAACCTCAACTCCCGAAGGATCAAGATTTGGGTCTTCTTTGCGTCGCAAACCAACGACCGTGCCTCAGGCGCAAGATGAAATTACGGTCAAAATTGAGAAAATTATGGAAGAGGGAATGGGCGATGCCTTTTCCCGTATGTCACCGGTCGCTAAACAAGAGTTTAAGATTAAAGGCGAAGAAACAGCCAGGAAAATTCGATCGCTAATGAAAGGTACTAAAGTCAAAGCAAAGAAAATTTTTAACCTGATTTTGCAATGGTTAAAATTATTGCCTGGCGTCAACCGATTCTTCCTGGAACAAGAAGCAAAAATTAAAACCGACCGGATTATCCATTTGAAAAAAACTCAAGAAGGTCTCATTAAACTTTAAATGGAAAACGTTTACCTTGCTTATTTAAAAAGTGCGGCAGATTTTATCCTGCAAACCCCGGAGTTATTTTTTGCGTCCATGGTTATCCTTGGCTTCTTTTCCTTTATTGCCTTGTTATACATTCTCCGCTCTTTCTTTCACCTTTTGGGCAAAGAGAGCAAAGCTTTTCACAAGACAATTCTTCTTATTCGCGTTCCTAAAGAGAGAAAAAATGAGGGACAACAGAACATGAACCAAGAAGAAAATATTACCCAGATCCGAGAGCGGATCGCGATTGCTGACACCATATTTTCTGCCATTTCTGGTTTGAAACGTGAAAAAGGACTGGTAAAATGGTTTACCGGACGGCGAGATAATTTTTCTTTTGAAATAGTGGTAAAAGACAGCAAAATTTCTTTTTATGTGGCAGTGCCAGATAAATACCGCGAATTTCTGGAACAACAAATCCATGCTCAATATCCACACGCCGAAATTAACGAGGAGCCGGATTACAACATTTTTCAACCCGAATGTCATATTGTCGGAGCGTATTTATGGTTTAAATATCGCTCAGCTTTTCCTTTTAAAACTTACAAAAAAATGGATTCCGATCCCCTAGTTTCTTTACTTAATCCCTTAAGTAAAATTTTAGATACGGAAGGTGCGGTCATACAATACATTGTCCGACCGGCCAGCCCAAAGTGGCGTCGCCAGGGAGTGCAGATGATTAGAGACATTAAGGAAGGACAAAAATTCGAATATGTCGCCCGGCGTGGCGCTTTTGTAAGAGGATTGGTAAAGTGGAAAAAGGTAATGTTCCCGAAAAAAAATGACCCTAATCGCCAAGATTCGCTTTCCCAGCAATACCATCTAACACAGATGGAAGAAGAAATGGTTAAGGGCATGGAAGAAAAAATTAGCCATGGTGGTTTGGAATTAACAGTGCGTCTTATTAGTTCTGGTCCAAGCAAAGAAAAGGCTCAAATGAACCTCGAGAACATGCTGAATGCTTTTAGCCAA